>JAESFP010000012.1_pt1 | contig 239609 bp, 222 predicted proteins | sample 9266181 | NCBI WGS metagenome assembly JAESFP01 (sample SAMN14502547, study PRJNA617102) | algae metagenome | isolation source: Pegethrix bostrychoides GSE-TBD4-15B and co-occurring heterotrophs from... | place: USA: Grand Staircase-escalante National Monument, Utah | collected 2006-08-15
CGCCCAAGCTCATGGAAGCGTTGTCGGCCGCCGCGCCCGGCGTGACCGTGAGCACCCTGCGCAACAACACCGCCACCAACCTGCGCGACGAGCTGGAGGCCGGCCATGTCGACATTGCCATCGGCCTGCTGCCGCAGCTCAAGGCCGGGGTGTTCCAGCGCCGGCTCTTTTTGCAGCGCTATGTGTGCCTGTTCTCGGCTGCGCATCCGCTGGCGCGCAAGCGCAGCGTGTCGCTGAAGGACTTCAGCGCGGCCGACCACGTGCAGGTGCAGGCCGCGGGCACCGGCCACGGCAAGGCCGACGACGTGATGGCGGCGCAGGGCATCCAGCGGCGCATCCGGCTGCGGGTGCCGCACTTCGTGGCGATCGGCCACATCCTGCAGTCCAGCGGCATGATCGCGACGGTGCCCGAGCGGCTCGCGCAGAGCATCGCCGCGCCCTTCGGGCTGGTGTGGCGCCCGCACCCGGTGGCGCTGCCGCAGATTGCCATCAACCTGTTCTGGCACGCGAAGGCGCACCGCGATCCGGGCAACCAGTGGATGCGCGGATTGCTGTTCGACAACTTCGCGGATGCGGCGGGCTAGGAGCCCGCGCCCGGCTAACGGGCGTTCAAGGGCTCGATGCGATCGGGCATGCCGTGCCGCGCGAGCTGGTCGACATTGCGCAGCAGCGTCGGCACGCGGTACGGGCCGTGCATGCGCAGCACTTCGGCGGCGGCCATCGACGGGTCGATGCCCACGGCCGTGACGAACAGCGGCGCTTCGCTCTGGCCGCGCCGTACCTCGATGGCATCGGCTGCACTGTGATAGCGCGTCTTGGCCACGCCGACCACGGGCACCTTGCGCGCGAGCGCGTCGTGCAGATGCGCGCCAAGACCCGCATGGCCCGGCGCCAGCGTCACGTAGCCGTCGACCACGATCAGGTCGGCCAGCGGGCCTTCGCGCAGCACGCCCAGCAGGCAAGGCAGCTCGCGCCTGTAGAACGCGCCGGGCTCGTAGGGCGCCACCCCGCTGAAGCCGGCCACGGCCTGCGCCTCTTCGTGCTCCGCAGTCCAGCCACGGAACCAGACGCCGGCCGCCACGGCGATGCCTTCGGCGCGGTAGTCGACGTCGAGGCAGACCATGAGCGGCGCGTCCATGTCAGGCCGCCATCGCCTCGGAGGCCGGCACGGGCCACTGGCCGAGCACTTCGTGCACGCCCTCGCCCACGTGGCTGTCGATCAGCGCGAGCGAGCCCGCGCCCCAGCGCACCGGCTCTTCGATGGCGTGCTTTTCGAGCTTGCGCCTCGCGTACACCAGCGTCATGTGCGGCGTGAACGTGCGCTTGGGCTTGAAGCCGGCGTCGGCGAGCGCTTCGCCCAGGCGTTGCCTGAAGGCCATGAGCGCACCGGCGCCCGCCTCGTCGCCGTACAGGACGAGCGCGTTGTTCTTCGCGTAGCTCACGGCCTCGTCGAACACGACGTCGAAGGCCGGCGGCGGCAGCGTGGCGGCGGCGGCCAGGGCCTGCTCCACCTTGTCGCGCGGCACCACCGCGTAGTCGCCCAGGTCGAACAGCGTGACATGCAGGCGGTGCGCCTGGACCACCGTGCCCTTCAATGCGTGCTGGAAATTCATGCGCTCGGCGAGCGCGGCGATGGATGCGGCGTCTTGCGCGCCGGGAAGCAATGCGAAGAAGAGCGAATGCGGCATCGGCTCGGCGCGGCGCGCCTTGCTGCGGGGGCGCGGCAGGGGCCGCGGCGGGGGATCGATACCGGGAAGAAGAAGCTGTTGAGACATCCCTCGATCATCGCCCATCGACCGGGCACCTTCATGTGCTCTTCAGCAAGCCCCAAGCTCTTCTTCAGACTGGAATTCGAGAATCGTTTCACGCTGACGGCACCACACAAAGGGGCCGCCGGCACCACCGATCCCATCGACTCCAACCAGGAATTTCATCTTGACGAAAACGCAAGCCCGTACCGCCCTCGCCACCGTTGCCGCCCTTCTGCTCGGCACCGCTTCCATGGGCACCTACGCGGCCGGCCCGCAACAGGACACCGGCTTCTACGCGGGCGGTTCCATCGGCCGTTCGAGCTACAGCCTGTCGTCCTCCAACAGCGTGCCCACGCCGTGGGGCGGCCAGAAGAGCAGCAAGGCCGGCACCGCCTACAAGCTGTACGGCGGCTATCGCCTGACGGAAAACTTCGGCGTCGAAGTCGGCTATGCGCGCCTGGGCCGCGTGAGCCAGTGGACCTATACCGGCGCCGGCTACTCCACGCTGCAAAGCGGCTCGGGCCAGGCCTTCTACGCGGCCGCCACGGCCCGCATGCCGCTGGGCGACGCCTTTGCACTGAACGGCCGCCTGGGCGTGTCGCGCGGCCGCATCTCCGGCGGCGACAACACCTGGGTGTCGGGCGACCGCCGCTTCTCGGGCAGTTCGACGGGCCTGATGGCCGGCTTCGGCGCCGAGTACCGCGTGACGCAGAACCTGGCGATCACCGCCGACTACGACTACTTCGGCAAGCTGTCGAAGCAGGCCAAGGGCGGCATGCTGTCAGTGGGTTTGAAGGCCAGCTTCTGATCTGAGCCAGCCGGCTCACTGCGGGCCGGCTGCGTTCATCGAACGGACGCGACGTCGGCGGTTGCGCGGCCGACCGCTTCGCCCGTCCACTCGCGCACGAACGCGTCGGGTGCGTTTCGCTCGGGCGCGTTCGTCGCCTCCTTCGGCGTGCCCACGTACAGAAAACCCAGCAAGCGCTCCGTGGCCTGCAGGCCCAGTGCCTGCTGCACGTTGCGGTCGTAGCTGTTGAGCCCCGTGGCCCAGAAACCGCCATAGCCCAGCAGGTGCAGCGCGTTGAGCATGTTCATCGCGGCGGCGCCCACCGCGAGCACCTGTTCTGATTCCGGCACCTTGTGCGGTGCCTGCACGCGCGCGCAGATCGCGATGAGCACGGGCGCGGCCATGGCCTTGCCGCGAAAGCGTTCGCCGTCGTCATGCGGGTCGCGCAGGCGCGCGGCATTCGCGAAGACATTCCCCAACGCCACCCGCGCATCGCCACGGATGAGCACGAAGCGCCAAGGTTGCAGCTGCCCGTGATCGGGCGCGCGCAACGCGGCCTGGAACACGAGGTCGAGCTCCCCTTCGGATGGCGCGGGCTCGGTCAGCGGCCACGGCGAATGGCGCTCCAGCAGAAGATCCAGCGCACGGCGTTGGTCGGAGCGAAGCGAAGAAATATCCGGGTGCATGTCAGCGTCCTTCGAAATTGGAAGAGCGCCCCACGGCAGATGGCTGATGCTGGGAAGGACTCAGTGGCGGGCTGGCTCGCTGGCGCGAGGTGGCTGGCATCCGGCGTTTGCATGTTTCGCACGAGGCGAAGAACAAAGCCGTTGCACCATCGTTCGACAGGGCGACGAACAGGTGGTCATGGTACCGACGACACATTGCCCACGCACCCGGCGCGTGTACGCGCAGTGCCGGCGATCGCGTTGCCTTACAGCCGCCCGGCCGCGATGGCGCGCGAAATCAGATGCCGGACACCCCATTTGTGGAACGGGATGATGAAGAACAAATAGAGTCTTCCGAAGGCGTTGTGCGTCGTGCATACGGTCGAAATGACCGCGCTCATGGCTTTGCCGTTCGGCTCCTTCAGCACGGAGAGCCTGAAGTCCAGATGCTTGTTGTCTCGACCGGCGACAAGTTCGCTTGGGCTCAGGAAGAAGATCGGCCAGGGGCCGATCTTCTCGCCCACGTTGTAGCTGCGCTTCACGTCGGGTCTCATGATCTCGGACGCAGTTGCAGCGTCCAGCCCGCACAGGGAAGCAACCCGGTTCCGGGCAATCAGCATGCGCTTCATCCACAGCGGGTGATGACCGAAGACACCGAAGAAGATCTCGATCACGCTGGCTTGCGTGTGGGCCAGCGGTGTGCGATAGGAATCCCGGAAGAAGGCGGCGTCGACCACGCGACGATCCAGAACGCTGAGATCAGGAACGTCGCATTCTTCGATCGGCATACAACTCCCGGATTTGTTGCGCAATATCCTGTCGGCCGTGCGGGGCAGGAGGAGCGCCTTGGCGCCCCTCCCCTTATTCCGCAATCACGGAATAGTTGCTTATTCCCACTCGATCGTCGCCGGCGGCTTGCTCGACACGTCGTAGGTCACCCGATTGATCCCGCGCACTTCATTGATGATGCGCCCCGACACCTTCTTGAGCAGCGCATACGGCAGCTCCGCCCAATCGGCCGTCATGAAGTCGCTGGTCTGCACCGCGCGCAGCGCCACCACGTAGTCGTAGGTGCGGCCGTCGCCCATCACGCCCACGCTCTTCACCGGCAGGAACACCGTGAAAGCCTGGCTCGTGAGGTCGTACCAGGTCTTGCCGGTCTCGTCCTTGAAGTTGCGCAGCTCCTCGATGAAGATCGCGTCGGCGCGGCGCAGCAGGTCGGCGTATTCCTTCTTCACTTCGCCCAGAATGCGCACGCCCAGGCCCGGGCCGGGGAACGGATGGCGGTACACCATCTCGGGCGGCAGGCCGAGTGCCACGCCCAGCTCGCGCACTTCGTCCTTGAACAGATCGCGCAGCGGTTCGAGCAGCTTCAGGCCCAACTGCTCGGGCAGGCCGCCCACGTTGTGGTGGCTCTTGATGGTGACGGCCTTCTTGCTCTTGGCACCGCCCGACTCGATGACGTCAGGGTAGATCGTGCCTTGCGCCAAAAAGGTCGCGCCCTTGTGGCCGCCGTCGCCGGCCTTGAGCTTGGCCGCCTCCTGCTTGAACACGGTGACGAACTCGCCGCCGATGATCTTGCGCTTGGCTTCGGGGTCGCTCACGCCGGCGAGCTTGCCGAGGAACAGTTCGCTGGCGTCGACGCGAATGACCTTCGCGTGCAGCTTGCCTTCGAACATTTCCATGACCATGTCGCCTTCGTTCAGGCGCAGCAGGCCGTGGTCGACGAAAACGCAGGTCAGCTGGTCGCCGATGGCGCGATGAATGAGCGCGGCGGCCACGCTCGAATCGACACCGCCCGACAGGCCCAGGATGACTTCTTCGTCGCCCACCTGCTCGCGGATCTTCTGCACCGCTTCGGCGATGTGGTCGCGCATGACCCAATCGGGCTTGGCCTGGCAGATGCCGAGCACGAAGCGCTCGATGATCGCCTTGCCCTGCACGGTGTGCGTCACTTCGGGGTGGAACTGCACCGCGTAGTAGCGGCGCGCCTCGTCGGCCATGCCGGCGATGGGGCAGCTGTCGGTGCTGGCCATGAGTTTGAAGCCCGGCGGCAGTTCGGTGACCTTGTCGCCGTGGCTCATCCACACGTTGAGCATGCCGTGGCCTTCGGGCGTGGTGAAGTCGGCAATGTCCTTCAGCAGCGCGGTGTGTCCGTGGGCGCGCACGGCGGCAAAGCCGAACTCGCGCTTGTGGCCGCCCTCGACCTTGCCGCCGAGCTGATGGGCCATGGTCTGCATGCCGTAGCAGATGCCGAACACGGGCACGCCCAGGTCGAACACGGCCTGCGGGCACTTGTCGGTGGTTTCTTCGTACACGCTGGCGTGGCTGCCCGAAAGGATCACGCCCTTCAGGTGGCCGTCGGCGGCGTATTCGCGCACCCATTCGTCGGTGACGTCGCAGGGATGCACTTCGCTCAGCACATGGGCTTCGCGCACGCGGCGTGCGATCAGCTGGGTGACTTGCGAGCCGAAATCGAGGATGAGGATCTTGTCGTGTTGCATGGTGCGAAAGGACTCAGAGCGTTGAAATGTCGAGCAGCCTGACGCCCGCTTGCGGCGCAGCCTGGATGAGTCGCTCGTCGAAGGTGGCGAGCGGGAGATTGAGCGATTTTGCGAGCCAGAGGTAGCCCGCGTCGTACTGGGACACGCCGGCGTCGATGGCCACGGCCAGCACGGCCTTGTGCTGCGCGGGCGCGAGTTCGTGCAGCTCCACGCGGTGGCGGATGGCGTCGAGCACGCTCCACAGCCCCTCGACCGCGGACGAGGGAATGCGGCCGCTGCGCGCGCCGTTGGCAATGATGTTGGCGCACTCCCACTGCCAGGCATTGGGCGCCTGCGGCTCGCACTCGTCGCGGCGGATGGCGGCGTAGAGCTTGCGGGTGTGTTCGTTGGCGTGGTCGGGCAGCAGCCACGCAGCGGTGACCGAGGCGTCCATGACGAAGGCGGTCATGGTTGGCGCCCCTGGTCACGCAGGGCGCTGGCCGCGGGGCCGGGCCGGATGGTGGCGTGCAGTGCGTCGATCTGGCCGAGTTCGCGCTGGATCTGCTCGTCGGTGATCACCGGCTTGCGGCGCACCGGCAGCATGCGCACGACTTCCTTGCCGTGGCGGGTGATGCGAACCTCCTCGCCCTTCTCGACCGAGTCGATCAGGGCCGAGAAGTTGTTCTTGGCTTCAGCGATGCCGATGGATTGCATTTGGGCCAGAAAATTTGAATCTGGCCCAAATTCTAAACCCGATCTGGCCTGACTTTCAAGGTCTGGCCAGATTGGGCCTAGGCCGGCGCCGGGCCGCCCCAAGGCGGCCTGCGGCCCCCTTGGGGGGCAGCGCCCCACACGCAAGTGGGGGCGCGTGGGGGCCACATTATTCCGCGCGGTAGTTTGGTGCTTCTTTGGTGATCTGCACGTCGTGGACGTGGCTTTCACGGATGCCGGCCGTGGTGATTTCGACGAACTCGGCCTTGTTCTGCATGTCGGCGATGGTCGCGCAGCCGCAGTAGCCCATGCTGGCGCGCACGCCGCCGGCCATCTGGTAGACGATCGAGACGATCGAGCCCTTGTAGGGCACGCGGCCCTCGATGCCCTCGGGCACGAGCTTGTCGGTGTTCGGGTTGCCGGTGGTCGACTCCTGGAAGTACCGGTCGGCACTGCCCTGCTGCATCGCGCCGATGGAGCCCATGCCGCGGTAGCTCTTGTAGCTGCGGCCCTGGTACAGCACGATTTCGCCGGGTGCCTCTTCGGTGCCCGCGAACATGCTGCCCATCATCACGGTGCTGGCGCCGGCCGCGATGGCCTTGGCGATGTCGCCCGAGTAGCGCACGCCGCCGTCGGAGATCAGCGGAATGCCCGTGCCCTGCAGCGCGGTGGCCACGCTGTCGACCGCCATGATCTGCGGCACGCCCACGCCGGCCACGATGCGGGTGGTGCAGATGGAGCCGGGGCCGATGCCGACCTTGACCGCGTCGGCGCCGGCGTCGGCCAGCGCGCGCGCGGCGTCGCCGGTGGCGATGTTGCCGCCGATGACGTCGACCTGCGGATAGTTCTTCTTGACCCAGCGCACGCGCTCGATCACGCCAGCGCTGTGGCCGTGCGCGGTGTCGACCACGATGGCGTCGACGCCGGCCTTCACCAGCGCCTCGACGCGCTCTTCGGTGCCGTCACCCACGCCCACCGCCGCGCCCACGCGCAGGCGGCCGTTGGCGTCGCGCGCGGCATTGGGGAAGCTGGTCTGCTTGGTGATGTCCTTGACGGTGATCAGGCCCTTGAGCTCCCAGTCGCCGTTGATGACCAGCAGACGCTCGAGCTTGTACTTGTTCAGCAGCGCCTTGGCTTCGGCGAGCGTGGTGCCGTCGGGCACGGTGATGAGCTTCTCGCGCTGCGTCATGATTTCGCTGACGGGCACGTCGTAGCGGTTCTCGAAGCGCAGGTCGCGCCCCGTGACGATGCCGACGACCTTGCCGGCGTCGACCACCGGGAAGCCCGAGATGCCGAGCTGGTCGGACAGCGCCATCACCTGGCGCACGGAGTGCGTCGGGGTGATCACGACCGGGTCGCGCAGCACGCCCGATTCGTAGCGCTTCACCCGTGCCACTTCAGCAGCCTGCTGCTGCGCGGTGAGGTTCTTGTGGACGATCCCGATTCCCCCCTCCTGCGCGATGGCGATCGCGAGGCGGGCTTCCGTCACGGTGTCCATGGCCGCCGAGACGAGCGGCAGGTTCAGCGTGATGTTGCGGGAGAATTTGGTGGCGAGGGTGGTGTCCTTGGGCAGGACCTGGGAGAACGCTGGCACCAACAACACATCGTCGAAGGTGAGCGCTTTGCCGAGAAGGCGCATGGGTGAAGCTCCAAAAGACGGATTGTAACGAGGGGGCCGTGGGGTTTGCCGGCCCAGGCCTATTCGAAGCGTTGCAAAAGCACCCAATCCGGATGTTGCAAAAAGTAAGGGGAGGCTAAACTTCGGGGATGAAATTCGTGCACTGGCTGCTACTGGGATGTGTCGTTGCAATGCCGCTTTCGGCGAATGCGCAATGGCAATGGCTCGACAAGAACGGCAAGAAGGTCTTCAGTGACCAGGCGCCGCCGCCCGACATTCCCGAGAAGAACATCCTGCGCCGCGTCGGCCCGCCGCCGGCGGCGCGCTCGACCGCGAACCCGAACGTCGATGCGCCGCCCGCGGAAGGCGCGGCCGACGCCGCTGCCGCTTCAAAGGCTGCCGCCGCCCCGAAGCCGAGCGGCGTCGACAAGGAACTCGAGGAAAAGACCAAGAAAGCCGAGGCCGAAGCCAAGGCCAAGCAGGACGCCGAAGCCGCCAAGGTCGCGAAGGCCAAGGCCGACAACTGCGCCCTCGCCCGTCAGGGCAAGGCCACCATGGACAGCGGCATGCGCATCGCCAAGGTCAACGCGCAGGGCGAGCGAGAGATCATGGACGACAAGGCCCGCGCCGCCGAGCAAAAACGCATGCAATCGGTGATCGACGCCGACTGCAAGTAAGGCCTCGGCCCGGCCTCTGCGGGCCTGGCCTCAGTACCCGGCCTTGCCGCCCTTGCGGCGGTTCGCAAAAAGGCCCGTGCCCTTCGCCCCCTGCCGCTGGAAGCGCTGTCGCCGCGCCACCTTGGGATCGACCGTGAGGGGCCGGCACAGCTCGATGCGGTCGCCGTCTTTCAGCGTCTGCTCCCACTCGACCGCCCTGCCCCAGATGCCCGGCGTCATGGCGTGGCGCCAGTCCAGCTCGGGAAAGCGTTCGGAAAGACCGCTCGCCTTCACCGCATCGACCAGCGTGGCATCGGGCGCGAGCCGCAGGACCTGCTCGAACACCTCCCGTGCCGCGGGCGAGCAGCTCAGCGTGACCTCGATCATCAGGTGCTGCCGTAGACCTGCTCGGCGCGCTTGACGAAGGCCTCGACCAGGCTCGACGCGATGGTGTCGAACACCGGCCCCACCAGCGCCTGCAGGGCGAAATTGCTGAAGCCGTAGCTCAGGTGCAGCTCGACGCGGCAGGCGCGTTCGCCCGCCTCGCCCACGGGCGTGAACTTCCACTTGCCGTCGAGGTTGGAGAACGGGCCGTCGACCAGCTTGAGATGCACCTCGCGCCCCGCCACATGGGTGTTGCGGGTGGTGAAGCTCTGGTGCAGGCCGGCGAAGGCCAGGCCGACTTCGGCCGTCATGCCGGCCTCGTCCTGCTCGATGATTCGCGACTTGTCGCACCACGGAAGAAACTGCGGATACTTGGCCACGTCGGTGACCAGCGCATACATTTCTTCGGCGCTGTACCAGATGAGGACGGACTTGTTGACTGTTTTCATAGAATCGGCACAGCGTGCGCGACGGATTGTATTGAAGCCATGCAGCCCCAACATTCCCGAGTCATGGCCACCAAGAAACAAGATACCTCCTCCCGCATCGCCGACAACAAGAAGGCCGCATACAACTATTTCTTCGAAGAGCGCTTCGAGGCCGGCATGGTCCTCGAAGGCTGGGAAGTCAAATCGCTGCGTGAAGGCAAGGTGCAGCTCACCGACGGCTACGTCGTGATCCGCAACGGCGAGCTGTACGTCGTCGGCTGCCAGATCAACCCGCTCAAGAGCGCGTCGACCCACGTCAACCCCGACTCCGTGCGCACCAAGAAGCTCCTGCTGCACAAGGAAGAAATCCGCCGCCTGATCGGCAAGGTCGAGCAAAAGGGCTACACGCTCGTGCCGCTCAACCTGCACTGGAAAGCCGGCAAGGTGAAATGCGAGATCGCGCTGGCCAAGGGCAAGGCCGAACACGACAAGCGCGACACCATCAAGGACCGCGAAGGCAAGCGCGAGGTCGAACGCGCCATGAAGAGCCGCAGCCGCTGAATCTTTTTTGCGCGCGATGGAATAAAAGACGGGCTGCGGGCGTTTGTGCGGTTGTCATCGGATCGCCGATGGCAACCCAACCACCCAGGAGTCCTTCCATGTCGCGCATTCGTGTCTCTCGTGCCTCTTCCGTCGGCGTTGCCGCCATCCTGATGAGCGGCGTGCTCGCCCTGCCGGTCCTTGCCCAGCCCAAGCCCGCCGACGGCGCGCTGGTCGGCCCTAACGGCATGACGCTCTACACCTTCGACAAGGACACGGCCGGCAACGGCAAGTCGGTCTGCAACGGCGCCTGCGCCACCAACTGGCCGCCGTTCATGGCCGCCGACAGCGACAAGCCTGCCGGCGACTTCACCGTCGTCACGCGCGACGACGGCAAGAAGCAATGGGCCGCCAAGGGCTGGCCGTTGTACTACTGGGCCAAGGACACCAAGCCGGGCGACAAGACCGGCGACGGCGTCAACGGCACCTGGAAGACCGCCAAGCCCTGATCCGCGCCCCCGACCCGACCCTCGCCTGAATTTCGCCCATGGACGCCCGCCTGCTGGTCGAGCACATCCCGAGCCTGCGCCGCTACGCGCGGGCGCTCACGGGCAATGCCTGGGCGGCCGACGACCTGGTGCAGGACACGCTCGAGCGTGCCTGCAGCAAATGGCGGCTGTGGGTGGCGGGCAGCGACCTGCGCGCGTGGCTCTTCACTGTCATGCACAACATCTTCGCGAGCCAGGTGCGGCGCACGCCGCCCCCGCATGCCGTGGTGCCGCTGGACGACGTGGCGCACGAGCTGCACGGCGGCGTCGACGCCGGCCGCGGCCAGGACACCAGCCTCGACCTGCAGCGCTGCCTCATGCAATTGCCCGAGGAGCAGCGCGCGGTGCTGCTCCTCGTGACGCTCGAAGACCTGTCGTATGCCGAAGTGGCCAAGGTGCTGGGCATTCCCGCCGGCACCGTGATGTCGCGCCTGTCGCGCGCCCGCGTGCGGCTGCAGGAACTGATGGACGGCGCCTCGGCGCCCGTTCGCCCCGGCCTGCGCCGCCTCAAATGAAACCCGCCGCACCATGAACCGCCCCGCCCCGCCCCCTACCGACGACGAACTGCACGCCTGGGTCGACGGCCAGTTGGCCCCGGACCGTCATGGCGCGGTCGAAGACGCCATTGCGCGCGACCCGGCCGTGGCCGCCAAGGTCGCGGCCTGGCACACGCAGCGCGACACCCTGCGCCGCCTGCATGGCGAGCTGCTCGACGAGCCCGTGCCCGACACGCTGGTGGCCGCGCTGGACCGCAGCCTGCCCCGCCACGCGCAACGCGGCGCCTGGATGCGCTGGGGCGGCATGGCGGCCGGCCTGCTGGTGGCCTTTGCCGCCGGCTGGCTCGGCAATGCGCAGTGGTCCGCGCCGAACGCCGGCGCGCGGCAGCAGCAACTGGCTCGCGCGCCCGCCCTGCGCGAGTTCGTGCACGACGCGTCGATCGCGCACGTCGTCTACACCCCTGAAAAAAGGCACCCGGTCGAAGTCGCCGCCACCGAGCAGCAGCACCTGGTGCAATGGCTCTCCAAGCGCCTGGACAGGCCGCTGAAGGTGCCAGACCTGTCCACCGAGGGCTACACCCTGGTCGGCGGCCGCCTGCTGCCTGGCGAGACCGGCGCGCGCGCCCAGTTCATGTTCGAAGACGCCGCCGGCGAGCGCGTGACGCTGTACATCGGCACCCTGGACGCCAACGCCGCCGGCGCCACCGCCGCGCGCGAGACCGCCTTCCGCTTCGCCTCCGAAGGCCCCGTGCCCAGCTTCTACTGGGTCGACCAGGGTTTCGGCTACGCCCTTGCCGGCAAGTTGCCGCGTGACCTTTTGCTCAAACTCGCGACGCTGGCCTACCGCGATTTGTCGTAACGAACGCATAAACTGCCGGCTCGCGTAACGCGCCCGGCCTGTCACCTGGCTTTGATTTCGCGATTGATTTATCAACTGAAGGAGAAACTGCATGAAATTGCTCAGCGCCTCGATCCTCGCGGCGGCCCTGCTGGCCGGCTGCGGCAGCATGTCCAAGGCCCCCGACACGCCCACCCGCACCGCCGACGGCATCCTGGTCGGCCCGAACGGCATGACGCTGTACACCTTCGCCAAGGACACGGCCGGCGCCGGCACCTCCGCCTGCAACGCCCAGTGCGCGACCAACTGGCCCGCGCTCGGCGTGGCCGAAACCGCCAAGCCCATGGGCGGATACACCATCATCATCCGTGAAGACGGCAAGCGCCAATGGGCCTACAAGGGCTGGCCGCTGTATTACTGGTCGAAGGACGCCAAGGCCGGCGACAAGACCGGTGACGGCGCCCTGGGCGGCGCATGGAAAGTCGCACGCCCCTGATCCACCTCGGGATCTGACGCAAGAAACGCCGGCAGCCGCCGGCGTTTTTTTGTCCGCATCATTTGTTTTGTGCGCTTTCGCCGACGCACAGGCCGCCGGGGCCCACGGCAGAATCCCCGCATGACTTCTGACGCCAATCCGGACGCATTCCTTGCCCTGCTGAACCAGGGCCTCATCAGCGACGCGCAGCACGACGCCGTGCTCGCGCACCCGGAGACCCGCGCCCTTCCCCCGCTGCCCGGCCCGGCCCACGCGCTCGCCTGGATGCGCGTGAAGGGCCTGATCACCGAGGAGGAGCAGGACGCCGCGCTCGAACGCATCGAGGCCGCCACGCCGCCCGACCCGCACGTCGACGACGCGGTCGACACCGCCATCGACGCCGACGACCTCATGGAATGCGCCGAGCAAGGCATCACGCACGAGGCGGTCCAGGCGCTCTACACGAACGGGCTGATCGACGCCGAGACGCGCGACATGGCGCTGCAGGAAACACCCGTGAGCGGCACCGTGCCCGCCGCGCTCGGCGTGACGCTGGCCTGGCTGGTAACCGACGGCCCGCTCGAGCGCGAGCGCTTCGATGCCACCCGCGCCCAGGTCGCAACCGAACCCGCCTTTGCGATGGCCGCCGAGCGCGCACGCATCGTGGCCGAGGCGCAGGCTCTGCTGGACGCCGACGACCAGGCCACGAAGGCCTGGCAATCCCGCGCGCAGCGCACGCGCCGCGTCGGGGCCTGGAAATTCATGCTGACCGTGCTCGTGATCGGGGGCGGCCTGGGCTGGTACCTGTTCGCGCCGGACAGCGTGCCCGCCTGCGACGCCGGCTCCACGCGCAAGACGCTGAACAACATGATGTTCCGCGTGTCGATGGACGTGCGCATGCGCACCTTCGACGCCGAGAAGCGCGCCGAAATCCACACGCCTTCGGTCGGCGGCATCCGCGAAGTCGGCTACCGCAAGGACCAGCGCGTGCGCGGCTGCATGGCGGAACTGACGCAGGGCGACACCAAGGACACGATGGCCTTCACCATCGGCGCGGCATCGCCCAAGAGCGACAAGATGGTGGTGCGCGGCGCGGACGCGGCCATCGTCGAGGCGCGCTTCGGCCATCTCGACACCGACGGCAAGCCGCGCTTCAACGCCGAGCCGATCGGCCGCGAGGCGCTGGAAACCGCCTTCCGCGAGGGCGTGTCGTCGTTGTCGTCGCGCCTGTCGCCGGCCATGGCCCGCATGCTGGCGCAGCAAGGCGCCGACTCGACCCTGCTGGACCGCGACCCCGACCGTTCGCGCGAGATCGCCGACATCGAACCCACGGGCCCCTGCCGCGCACTCGACGGCGGCGCGCAGGCCTGTCCGCTGGTCGTCGAATACAACGACCGCCTGCTGGGCGCTCTTTCAGGCAGCGGCGGCATGTCGCTGCCGCTGACCGGCGAATTCACCTTCGTGCAGGACAACGGCACCTGGCGCGTGAGCGACGATTTCGCACAGACCTTCCTGCGCAAGACCGTCGAGGCGCGCATGAGCAAGCTCGGCGCCGCCGACGTCGCGATGCCCGCGTTCCCGACGCCGCCGCCACCACCGCCCGCGCCGCCGAAGCCCCTGCCTTCCCGCTGAGGCACGCCCCCCAAACGACAAAAATCACCTGCGGCGGCGGCACCATGAAGATGCCGTGCCAGAGGTGATCTCTGAACAGTGCACCCGCCGTGCGTCAGCCGCACGGCGAGGCGCAGAAGGCGATCAGCCTTGCGACGTGTCGCGGCCGGCGCGCTTGCGCTCGTGTTCCTTCAGGAAACGCTTGCGCAGGCGAACGCTCTTGGGCGTGATCTCGACCAGCTCGTCGTCCTCGATGAATTCCACGCCGTATTCGAGCGTGAGTTCGATCGGGGGCGTGATCTTGATCGCGTCTTCCTTGCCGCTCACGCGGAAGTTGGTCAGCTGCTTGGTACGCGTGGCGTTCACCACCAGGTCGTTGTCGCGGCTGTGGATGCCGACGATCATGCCTTCGTACACCGGGTCGTTGGCGCGCACGAACATGCGGCCGCGGTCGTCCAGCTTGCCCAGGGCGTAGGTGAAGATTTCACCGTCGTCCATCGAGATCAGCACGCCGTTTTTGCGGCCGCCGATGTCGCCCTTGTGCGGCTCGTAGCTGTCGAAGATGTTGCTGATGAGGCCCGAGCCACGCGTCAGGTTCAGGAATTCGTTCGTGAAGCCGATCAGGCCACGCGCCGGAATGCGGTACTCCAGGCGCACGCGGCCGCGGCCGTCCGGTTCCATGTTGACGAGTTCGCCCTTGCGCTCGCCCAGTGCCTGCATCACACCGCCCTGGTGCTGGTCTTCGATGTCGGCCGTGACCAGCTCGATGGGTTCGTGCTTTTCGCCGTTGACGGTGCGGAACACCACGCGCGGCTTCGACACAGCCATTTCATAGCCTTCGCGACGCATGTTTTCCAGCAGGATGGTCAGGTGCAGTTCGCCGCGGCCCATGACTTCGAAGATGCCTTCTTCGTCGGTCTCGTTCACGCGCAGCGCCACGTTGTGCTGCAGTTCCTTCTGCAGGCGGTCCCAGATCTGGCGGCTGGTGACGAACTTGCCTTCGCGGCCGGCCAGCGGGCTGGTGTTGACGCAGAAGTTCATCGTCAGCGTGGGCTCGTCGACCTTCAGCATCGGCAGCGGCGCCGGGTTGGCCGGGTCGGTCACGGTCACGCCGATGCCGATGTCGGCAATGCCGTTGATCAGCACGATTTCACCGGGGCCGGCTTCGGTGGCCTGCACGCGGTCCAGGCCCTGGAACGTCAGCACCTGGTTGATTCGGCCCTTGATGGACTTGCCGTCCGGACCTTCCATGACCACGACGTCCGTCATGGGCTTGAGCGTGCCCTGGCTGATGCGGCCCACGCCGATGCGGCCGACGAAGGTCGAGAAGTCGAGCGCCGAAATCTGCAGCTGCAGCGGCGCGGCGGGGTCGCCCTTTTGCGACGGCACGTGTTTCAGGATGGTGTCGAACAGGGCCGACATGTCGGGGCCCCACTGCTCACCGGGCGCGCCCTCTTCCAGCGACGACCAGCCGTTGATGCCCGAGGCGTACACCACGGGGAAGTCCAGCTGCTCGTCGGTGGCGCCGAGCTTGTCGAACAGGTCGAAGGCGGCGTTGACCACCTTGTCGGGGTTGGCGCCGGGCTTGTCGACCTTGTTCACCACCAGGATGGGCTTCAGGCCCAGGGCCAGCGCCTTCTTGGTCACGAAGCGCGTCTGCGGCATCGGGCCTTCCTGTGCGTCGATCAGCAGCACCACGCCGTCGACCATCGACAGCGCGCGTTCCACCTCACCGCCGAAGTCCGCGTGGCCCGGGGTGTCGACGATGTTGATGTGCGTGCCTTGCCAGGTCACGGCGCAGTTCTTGGCCAGGATGGTGATGCCGCGTTCTTTTTCGATCGCGTTGTTGTCCATCACCGTGTCGACCACCTTCTCGTGATCGGCAAAGGTGCCCGACTGGCGCAGCAGCTGGTCGACCATGGTGGTCTTGCCATGGTCCACGTGGGCAATGATGGCGATATTGCGAATTTGCTTGGTACTCATGGTGTCGCTTCGGTCTGTTGTGCGTTCAAAAGAATTTGCTGGATTTCGATGGGGTTCAGCAAGCGCCCCGGGATCAGTTCGCCGGCCGTGACATGGGCGGTGCCCAGGAACGCCTGCGGGTCGGTGCCGAACACGGCCACCTCGTCGGCATCGGCCCAATCGCCACGGCGGCGCAGGCCCGAGAGAAAGCGTGCCGCATCTTCCGCGCCGAGCGTGACGCGGCTGTGGCCGTCCACCAGCGTCTCGGCAGGCAGGAGTTGTGCCAGGCGCTCTTCCTCGTCCATCGCTTCCAGCGCTTCGAGCGTGATGCATTGCGCCTGGCCGAAGCCGCCGGTGGCGGTGCGGCGCAGCGAGCGCAGGTGCGCACCGCAGCCCAGTGCCTCGCCGATGTCTTCGCCCAGGGTGCGGATGTAGGTGCCCTTGCTGACGGACGCGAGGATGCGGATCGTCTGCGCGTCGACGGGCTCGAGCGCGAGCTTGTGGATGACCACGTCGCGCGGCGCCCGCTCGATCTCGATGCCCTCGCGGGCATATTCGTACAGCGCCTTGCCGTCTTTCTTGAGCGCGCTGTGCATCGGCGGCACCTGGCGGATCGGGCCGGTGAATTGCGCCTCGACGCGCGCCAGGTCTTCGGGCGTGACATGCACCGGCCGCTCGGCGATCACGTCGCCCTCGGCATCGCCGGTGGCGGTCTTCACGCCCAGGCGCGCCGTGGCCTCGTAGGTCTTGTCGGCGTCCAGGTGGAGCTGGCTGAACTTGGTGGCCGCGCCAAAGCACAGCGGCAGGACACCCGTCGCGAGCGGATCGAGCGTGCCGGTATGGCCCGCCTTTTCAGCGCGCAGCAACCACTTGGCCTTCTGCAAGGCCTGGTTGCTGGAGAGTCCCAGCGGCTTGTCGAGCAACAACACCCCATGCACAGGGCGCCGCTGCACCCTTGTGCGTGGCGCGTTCATGGCTAGTCGTCTTTCGAGCGCGAAGCGACGGCTTGCGCGATGAGCGCGTTCATGTCGGCCGCACGCTCGGTGGTGCGGTCGAACAGGAAGTGCAGCGTGGGCACGGTGTGGATATGCAGGCGCTTGAACAGGCCGTTGCGCAGGAAGCCCGCGGCCTGGTTGAGCGCAGTCGTGGTTTCTTCGACGTCGCCTGTGAGCATGCTGAAGAAGACCTTCGCATGCGCATAGTCGGGCGTGACCTCGACCGCCTGGATCGTGACCATGCCCACGCGCGGGTCCTTCAACTCGCGCGCGATCAGCTCCGTCAGATCCCGCTGGATCTGGTCGGCAACCTTGAACGCGCGGTTGGGTGCGGCGGCTTTTCTTTTCGGCATGGACGCTTTCGCTTCGAACGCTTACAGCGTCCGGGCGATTTCCTTGATCTCGAAGAATTCGAGCTGATCGCCTTCCTTGATGTCGTTGTAGTTCTTGAGCTTGATACCGCACTCAAAACCTTCGCGGACTTCGCGGACATCGTCCTTCATGCGCTTGATCGAATCGACTTCGCCGGTGTAGATCACCACGTTGTCGCGCAGCAGGCGGAAATGCGCGCTGCGGTTGACCGAGCCCGAAGTGACGTACGAACCTGCGACCGTACCGATCTTCGATGCCACGAACACCGTGCGGATCTCGGCCGAGCCGATGATCTCTTCGCGGCGCTCCGGCGCCAGCATGCCCGACATCGCGACCTTGATCTCGTCCACGGCGTCGTAAATGATGCTGTAGTAGTTCAGCTGCACGCCATTGCCTTCGGCGAGCTTGCGCGCACCGGCGTCGGCACGCACGTTGAAGCCGATGACCACGGCCTTGGAAGCGATGGCCAGGTTGATGTCGTTCTCGCTGATGCCGCCCACGCCCGCGTAGACGATCTGCACCTTGACTTCTTCGGTCGCCAGCTTGAGCAGCGACTGCGCCAGTGCTTCCTGCGAACCCTGCACGTCGGCCTTGATGATCAGGCGCAGCGTCTGCACTTCGCCCGCCGACAGGTCGGTGAACATGTTCTGCAGGTTCGCGGCCTGGGCCTTCGCCAGCTTGGTGTTGCGGAACTTGCCGGCACGGTAGGTGGCGATTTCGCGCGCACGGCGCTCGTCGCTCATCACCATGAACTCGTCGCCCGCTTGCGGCACTTCGGTCAGGCCCTGGATCTCGACCGGGATCGACGGACCCGCGGCCTTGATAGTCTTGCCGTCTTCGTCGAGCATGGCGCGCACGCGGCCGTAGGTCGAACCCGCCAGCACCACGTCGCCGGTCTTCAGCGTACCGGACTGGATCAGCACGGTGGCCACGGGGCCGCGGCCCTTGTCCAGCTGCGCTTCGATGACCAGGCCCTTGGCGGCGGCATCCACCGGCGCCTTGAGTTCCAGCACTTCGGCTTGCAGCAGCACTTGTTCGAGCAGGTCGTCGATGCCTTGGCCGGTCTTGGCCGACACCGGCACGAACGGCACGTCGCCGCCGTACTCTTCGGGCACGACCTCTTCGGCCACCAGTTCCTGCTTCACGCGGTCCAGGTTGGCGTCGGGCTTGTCCACCTTGTTGATGGCGACCACGATCGGCACACCCGCCGCCTTCGCGTGCTTGATGGCTTCCTTGGTCTGGGGCATGACGCCGTCGTCGGCCGCCACCACCAGGATCACGATGTCGGTGGCCTGCGCGCCACGGGCACGCATGGCGGTGAACGCCTCGTGACCCGGGGTGTCGAGGAACGACACCATGCCGCGTTCGGTTTCGACGTGGTACGCACCGATGTGCTGCGTGATGCCGCCGGCTTCGCCCGCGGCAACCTTGGCGCGACGGATGTAGTCCAGCAGCGAGGTCTTGCCGTGGTCGACGTGACCCATGACGGTCACGACCGGTGCGCGCGGCAGGGCTTCGGCGGTTTGTGCCGACACGTCCTCGTCGGTGAAGGCTTCCGGATCGTCCAGCGCGGCAACCACGGCGTTGTGACCCATGTCCTCCACGATGATCATCGCGGTGTCCTGGTCGAGCGACTGGTTGATGGTCGCCATCATGCCCAGCTTCATGAGCTGCTTGATGACTTCCTGCGCCTTGACGGCCATCTTGTGGGCCAGTTCGGCCACGGTGATGGTTTCGGGCACATGCACTTCGAGCACGCGTGCCTCGACCGGTGCGGCCGGCACGTGCTGCTCGTCGTGACCGCCGCGGTCATTGCCGCGACGCCCACGCGGGCCTCCGCGCCAGTTGCCGCGACCGACACCGCCGCTGGCATCGCCGCGGGTCTTGATTTCCTTCTTCTTGGCAGGATCGCCGGCCCAGCTCGACGAGAGCTTGGCGGACTTGACTTCCTTGCCCGCGCCGGCGGCGCCGGGTGCTGCTGCGGCGCCGGGCGCGGCAGGCGCACCGGGACGCGCGGCGGGCGTGGCCGGCTTGTGCAGCGTGCCCTTGACCGCGGCCTTTTCGGGCTGCGGCTTCTCGGGCGCCTTGTGCGGCACCAGCACGCGAGCCGGTGCGTTCATCATGGCGCGAATGGCTTCGGCTTCGGCCAGGGCCTTGCGGCGACGCTCGTCCAGGTCCTTGGCGCGCGCGGCTTCTTCGTCGGCACGGGCCTTCGAGTCGGCGGCGGCCTTGGCCTTCGCGTCTTCCTTGGCTTGCGTGGCGGCGGCTTGCGCGGCGAGCTTGGTGTCGGCGGCTTGCTGCTCCGCGGCAGCGGCGGCGACGGCGGCTGCCGTCACGGCCGCAGCGGGTGCGGCGGCGGGCTTGGCTGCCGATCGGGAGGCGGCATTGACTGCCGCGGTTTCCGCGATGGCCGCTGCCTTCTTCTCGGCGGCGATGCGCGCGGCTTCCTGCTCGGCTTGTTCGGCCTGCTCGGCGCGCTCGGCCTTTTCAGCCTGCTCGCGTTCGCGGGCTTCGGTTTCTTCGCGCAGACGACGCTTCTCGGCCAGTTCTTCTTCCTGGCGACGGATCAGCTCGGCCTGGCGGCGCGCTTCTTCCTCGCGGCGGGCCAGTTCGGCCTCGTCGATCTGGGGCGCGGCCGGTGCGGCAGCGGGAGCTTCCGCCACGTGTTCGGCGTGCTCGGGCGTGGCCGGGTGGCCGTCCTCGCGCTGGATGAAGGTGCGCTTCTTGCGCACCTCGACCTGGATCGTGCGGGCGCGGCCGGTGGCGTCGGCCTGCTTGATCTCGCTGGTCGACTTCTTGGTCAGCGTGATCTTCTTGCGCTCGGGCTCGACGGTGCCGTGGCTGGCCTTGAGGTGGCCGAGCAGGCGCTGCTTGTCAGCCTCGGTGAGTGCATCGGTGGCGGCCGCTTTGGGCACACCTGCGCTCTTGAGCTGGTCAAGCAAGGTTTCGGGAGTCTTCTTGAGCTCGTTCGCGAACTCGGCGACAGTGGTACTGGACATATTGGTTTCGTGCCTCCATGACCGTCACTCTTGGCCGGCGAACCAATGTTCGCGGGCTTTCAAGATGAGGGCTTTGGCGTCATCGGCGCTGTGGCCGGTGATCTCGGTGAGTTCATCGACCGCGAGGTCGGCAAGATCGTCACGGGTGTTCACACCCGCTTCAACCAGCTTGGGAATCAGCTCGGGGTCGAGCCCTTCGAGGTCGTGCAGGTCTTGCGAGACCTGCGGCGCACCCTCGACGCCCTCTTCCTTGGCGATTTCCATGGTCAGCAGCGCATCCTTGGCACGCGTGCGCAGCTCATTGATGGTGTCTTCGTCGAAGGCCTCGATCTCCAGCATCTCGGAAATCGGCACATAGGCGACTTCCTCGAGGCTGTTGAAGCCTTCGGCGATCAGGATGTCGGCGATTTCCTCATCGACATCGAGCTTTTCCATGAAGAGCTTGCGGCTGGCGTCGGTTTCGACGGCCTGCTTCTGTGCGGACTCGTTCGCGTCCATGATGTTGATCTTCCAACCGGTCAGGTCGGAAGCCAGGCGCACGTTCTGGCCGCCGCGGCCGATGGCGATCGCGAGGTTTTCCTCGTCGACCACCACGTCCATGGCGTGCTTTTCTTCGTCCACCACGATCGACGAGACGTTGGCCGGGGCCAGCGCACCGATCACGAACTGGGCCGGGTCTTCGCTCCACAGCACGATGTCCACGCGCTCGCCGGCGAGCTCGTTGGTCACGGCGTTGACGCGGGTGCCGCGCACGCCAACGCAGGTGCCGATGGGGTCGACCCGCTTGTCGTGCGAGAGCACGGCGATCTTGGCGCGCGAACCCGGGTCACGGGCGCAGCTCTTGATTTCGAGCAGGCCCTGTTCGATTTCGGGCACTTCCTGGCGGAACAGCTCGATCATGAACTCGGGGGCCGAGCGCGACAGGATGATCGGCGCGCCGCGCAGCGTCAGGTCGACTTCCATGATCATGGCGCGCACGCGGTCGCCATTGCGCAGGTTTTCCTTGGCGATCATTTCGCTGCGGCGCAGGCGGCCTTCGACACGGCCGGCCTCGACGATGATGTCGCCCTTGTCCAGTCGCTTGACGGTGCCCACGAAGATCTTGTCGCCGCGCGACATGAAGTCGTTGAGCAGCATCTCGCGCTCGGCGTCGCGGATCTTCTGCAGGATGACCTGCTTGGCGGCCATGGCGCCGATACGACCGATCGGCACCGAGTCCACCGCTTCCTCGATGTACTCGCCGACTTCGATGTCCGACATTTCTTCCTTGGCCTCGAACAGGAGGATTTCCTGGTCGGGCAGCTGCAGGCCGGCTTCGTCCGGAACGACGTGCCAGCGGCGGAAGGTTTCGTAGTCACCGCTGTCGCGATCGACCGAGACGCGGATGTCCACGTCGCCCTGATGGAGCTTCTTGGTGGCTTGCGCCAGCGCGGACTCGACCGCGCCGAAGACGACGTCGCGTTCGACGTTCTTCTCGCGCGAGATCGCATCCACCAACATCAACATTTCGCGATTCATGCCACCACTCCTCTGTCATTCCGGAACTTGCGTTCCGTCGTCAATATCCGAAAAACCCGGTTGGGTTTTGGCCTTGCGGCCCTTGAAATCCACAATGGGCGCGAGCCGCGCGTCGCGCAGCTCGTCCAGCACGAAGCCCAGCGCATGCAACGGTGCAGGCGCGCGCTTCTTGCTCACTTTTTGACCCGGCTTGGGCTCCGGCGCATCGCTCCAGACGATTTGCCAGCCCGGGGCTGCGTCAGCCCCCTCGGCCCCTTCGGGCTTTGCAGCACGCTCCAGCGTGCCGCGAAATTTCTTGCGGTTGGCCGACACCTGGCCCGCCGCGGCGGCGCCCATGGGCGCCTTGAGCGTGATGTCGATCACCTCGCCCACGAAACGTTCGAAATCCTGCTCATTGCGCAGCGGCCGGTCGATACCCGGCGAGGACACCTCGAGCCGCTTGTAATCGACACCATCGACCTCGAGCGCGAACTGCAGCTGGCGCGTGACCTTCTCGCAGTCTTCCACCGTCACGAAGGGCTCGGGCACACCCGCCGCGACATCTTCGGAGGTGGGGGCCGTCCAGGGCAAATCAATCGTCACGCGCAGCAATCCCCCGGCGGAGCGGTCGATCTCTACCAGGTCGTAGCCCAGACCGGCTACGGTTTGTTCCACTATTTGCTGCAATGCCACGTGTTCGAAAGTGCCTTTTTTAAGAATCGGTTCCAGGTTTTCCATGCCATCCGCGCCCCACGGATGCCACCTGCATGAATAACGCCTGAAAGCTCAAGAATGCATAGACCAAAAAAAACGGGCGGTTGGTACCCGCCCGTTTGGTCGTGAGCCTCGAATTATATGCTATTCACGTGATAAATGAAGGGCCACGTGCGCTCAAACCGCCGCAAGACGGCGAGATTTGGACCAGACCAGCGCAAATAGGACCGATCCGAACGCCAAAGCCGCCGCCGCGACCAGCAGAGGCAGCTGAAAAGACCCGGTGCGCTGCGCCAGCGGCGCCGCAAAGAGCGGCCCGACGATCTGCCCCACCCCGTAGGACGCGGTGGCATAGCCGATCAGGCCCGCCGCCGCGTTGCCGCGCAGCCGGCGCGCCTCCCGCACCGCGAAAAGCGTGATCGCGGTGAACGGCATGCCCAGCAGCAGGCTGCCGAACGCGAACCCGACGATGGTCGGCCACGCCACCGACAGCACCACGCCCAGCGCCTGCTGGGCGTAGGCCACGGCCAGCAGCAGCCGGTTGTCCCAATGCGTCGGCGCACGGGCGCCGATCAGGGCCCCCGGAATGATGGCCAGCCCGAACAGCGGCCAGAAATAGTCCGGCCAGAATGAATCGGGCAGCGCCTGCCGCGCGATCACGGGCAGGAAGGTGGCGGTGATGATGTAGCCGAAGCCTGCCAGCCCGTAGAGCGAAACCAGCCAGGCGGCGTCGCTGCGGTCGGAAGCGGTACCCCCGGCGCTCGGCGCCGCCACGGCCGTGGGCGCCCCGCCCTTGCCGGCAACCAGCTGGCCGTCGTCGAACACCCGCCAGATCACGGCGATCAGCACGAAAGCCAGCACGCCCAGGCCGATCCACCCGGCCTCCGAACCCCAGCGCCCGAGCGCGCCGCCCAGCAGGCCGGTCATTGCGATGCCGATGCCGGGGCCGGTGTAGATCACCCCGCCCAGCGCCGGCGCGTTGGTTTCGGCCAGCCGCCGCAGCCCCCAGCCCGACGCGAACACGAAGACCCACGCGCTCATCACGCCCGCTGCCGCGCGCAGCACGCCCCAGCTGGCGTAGCTGTGAAGCAGCCCCATGCCGACCAGCAGCACCGCCGTCGCGATCAGCCCGCCGCGCACCATGGTCGGCGCCTTGACGCCGATGGCGGCGCAGCTGACCGCCCCCAGGAAATAGCCGAGGTAGTTGAGAGACGCCAGCACCCCGCCGGCCGCCAGCTCCAGCTTTCCCTCGTGCAGCATGATGGGCAGCATGGGCGTGAAGGCAAAGCGCCCCAGGCCCATGGCCACCGCGAGAGTGACCATGCAGGCCAGCGCCGCGCGCCAGGCCTCGCGCCGGTCGCGTCCGATTTCCGACATTTCTTGCAATCTCCGTTTATTCCAGCAGCGCGGCGGCCACCAGCTTTTTTGTGTAGGGGTGCGCGGGCGCGTCGAGCACGCGCTCGACCGGCCCGGTTTCGAGAATGGCGCCGTCCTTCATCACGATGACCTGGTGCGCCATCGCGCGGATCACCTCGACGTCGTGCGTGATCAGCAAATAGCTCAGCCCGCGCTCGCGCTGCAGCCGCTGCAGCAGGCCCAGCACCTGCTTCTGGATCGTCACGTCGAGCGCGCTGGTGGGCTCGTCGAGCACCAGCAGCTGCGGATCGACGATCAGCGCCCGCGCAATCGCCAGGCGCTGGCGCTGGCCGCCCGAGAACTCGTGCGGATAACGGTCGAGCAGCGAAGGAAACTGGGTTTCGGTCAGGCCGACGTCGGCCAGCGCCGCGAGCGAGCGGGCCCGGCGCGCCTCGGCGGCGAGTTCGGGGGCGTGCACGCGCAGCCCCTCGCCCACGATCTGCTCCACCGTCATGCGCGGCGACAGCGACGAGAACGGGTCCTGGAACACCACCTGCATCACGCGGCGCAGCCCCAGGTCGGACGCCCGATCGACCGCCCAGCCCTTGCCCGCGACCTTCAGCGTGCCTTGGTGCTTGAGCAGCCCCAGCGCCGCCAGCGCGAGCGTCGACTTGCCCGAGCCCGATTCGCCGACCACGCCCAGCGTCTCGCCCGGCACGATGCGAAAGTCGGCGCCCTGCACCGCCACGAACTCGCCCTTGCGGAACCAGCCGCCGATGCCCGGCCTGGGCACCGGGTAGATCACGCGCAGCGCCTGCGCCTCGAGCACGGGCGCGGTGTCGGGGCGCGCCGCCACGGCGGCCACGTCGCGCTCCGGATGGCTGTCGATCAGCTTGCGGGTGTACGGGTGCTGCGGGGCATCGAACACCGGCGCCACGGCACCGTGCTCGACGATGTGGCCGTTTTCCATGACCACCACACGGTCGGCGAAGCGGCGCACCAGGTTCAGGTCGTGCGTGATCAGCAGCACGGCCATGCCGTATTGGCGCTGCAGGTCGGCCAGCAGTTCCAGGATCTGCGCGCGCACCGTGACGTCCAGCGCGGTGGTCGGCTCGTCGGCCAAAAGCAGGCGCGGCTTGCAGGCCAGGGCCATCGCGATCATCGCGCGCTGGCGCTGGCCGCCCGAGAGCTGGTGCGGAAACGCCCTGGCCCGCCGCGCCGGCTCGGGAATGCCCGTGTCGGCCAGCAGCTGCACGGCGGCCGCCTGCGCGGCGCGGGCCGACAGCCCCTCGTGCAGTTCGAGCACCTCGGCGATCTGGTCGCCGACGCTGTAGAGCGCGTTGAGCGCGGTCATCGGCTCCTGGAAGATCATCGCGATCTCCTTGCCGCGAATGCCGCGCAGCTCGCGCTCCGGGATCGACAGCAGGTCGCGCGGGCCCTGTTGCGATGGCTGCTGCCGGCGCTCGCCGCCGAAGAGCCGGGCCACGCCGGACAGGTCGGCGTTCTGCACCAGCCGCAGCAGCGACAGCGCGGTCACGGTCTTGCCCGAGCCCGACTCGCCGACCAGCGCCAGCTTTTCGCCGGCGGCGATCTGGAAGTCGATGCCGTGCACCACCTCCTTGCCGCCGAAGGCGACATGCAGGCCCTTGACGTCGAGCAGGGGTTGGGGGCGTTCGTCGCTGCGCATCACTTGTCGGCCTTCCGTGGATCGAGCGCATCGCGCAACGCGTCGCCCATGAAGGTCAGCAGCATCAGCGTGACGACCAGCACGCCGAAGGTGGAGATGGAAATCCACCAGGCGTCGATGTTGGCCTTGCCCTGGCTCAGCAGTTCGCCGAGCGACGGCGTGCCCGGCGGCACCCCGAGGCCGAGGAAGTCGAGCGAGGTCAACGCCAGGATGGCCGCGCTCATGCGAAACGGCAGGAAGGTGACGACCGGCACCATGCTGTTGGGCAGGATGTGGCGCCACATGATCTGCAGGTTGCTCACGCCCAGGGCGCGCGCGGCGCGCACGTAGTCCATCTGGCGGTTGCGCAGGAACTCGGCGCGCACGTAGTCGGCCAGCCCCATCCAGCCGAACAGGCTCAGCAGGATCAGCAGCAGCGACACACTGGGCGCGAAGATCGCGCTGAAGATGATCAGCAGGTAGAGCTCCGGCATCGAGCTCCAGATCTCGATGAAGCGCTGGAACGCGAGGTCGATCTTGCCGGCGAAGTAGCCCTGCACCGCCCCCGCCGCCACGCCGAGCACGGTGCCGATGGCCGTGAGCGCCAGGCCGAACAGCACGCTCACGCGAAAGCCGTAGATCAGCTGCGCCAGCAGGTCGCGGCCGCGGTCGTCGGTGCCGAAGAAGTTGTCGCTCGTCGGCGCGGCCGGGCTCGGCGCCTTGGCGAAGTAATTGAGCGTCTTCGGCCCGTAGGGGTTGGGCGCGTAGATCGCCCAGTTGTCGCCCTGGGTGATGCGCTCGCGGATGAAGGGGTCCAGGTAGTCGGCCGGCGTCTCGAAGTCGCCGCCGAAGGTCTTCTCGGAATAGTCGCGCAGCACCGGGAAGTAGGTCTGGCCTTCGTAGCGCAGCACCAGCGGCTTGTCGGTCGACAGCACCTCGGCGAACAGGCTCAGCACCACGAGAACGGTGAAGACCACCAGGCTCCAGAACCCGAGCCGGTTGCGCTTGAAGCGAAGCCAGGCACGGCGCCCCGGCGAAATGTGGGTAGGGCCGCTCACCATGGACGCATCGGCTCCAACAACGCCGCCGCGCCCAAACCGGGCGTGTCCCCTTCCAGAAACACCGAGGATCCGGCTTTGCCGGTCCTCAGGTGTTGCCCCCGGCAGGGGGAAGGCGAAGCGACACGAAGTGCGCGCAGCCTGGGGGCGAGCCCAAGTTCAATCGAATTTGACACGCGGGTCCACCCATACGTAGCAGAGATCGGAAATCAGCTTGGTCACCAGGCCGATCAGCGTGAAGAGATACAGCGTGCCCAGCACCACCGGGTAGTCGCGGCGGATCACGCTCTCGTAGCCCAGCAGGCCTAGGCCGTCGAGCGAGAACAGTGTCTCGATGAGCAGCGAGCCCGCGAAGAAGGCGCCGATGAAGGCCGACGGCAAGCCCGTGATGATCGGGATCAGCGCGTTGCGGAACACGTGCTTCCAGAGCACCTGCCCCTCGCCCAGCCCCTTGGCCCGCGCCGTCAGCACGTACTGCTTGCGGATTTCCTCGAGAAAGGCGTTCTTGGTGAGCATGGCCGTCACCGCGAAACTGCCCAGCACCATGGCCGTGACCGGCAGCGTGATGTGCCACAGGTAGTCGACGATGCGCGCGCCCCAGCCCAGCTCGTCCCAGTTCGCGGAGGTCAGCCCGCGCAGCGGAAACCACTGCAGCTGTCCGCCGAAGACCACCAGCAGCGCAACGCCGAGCACGAAGCCCGGAATGGCATAGCCGACGAGCACGATCAGGGTGCTGATGAGGTCGAAACGCGTGCCCGCCCGCACCGCCTTGGCAACGCCGAGCGGCACCGCCACCCCGTAGCTGATGAAGAAGGTCCACAGCCCCAGGCTGATCGACACCGGCAGCTTCTCGAGGATCAGCGTCCAGACGTCCTTGTTCTGGAAGAAGCTCTTGCCGAGGTCGAAGCGCGCGAACTGGCCGAGCATCTGCCACAGGCGCTCGTGCGGCGGCTTGTCGAAGCCGTAGAGCGCCTTGATCTCCTGCAGCCGCTTGGGGTCCACGCCCTGGTTGCCCCGGTAGCTTCCGCCGCCGGACTCGAAGCCGCCGCCGCCACCGCCCCGCCCCGCCGTCTTCGCTTCGGCCAGGTACTGCTCCACCGGCCCGCCGGGCACGAACTGGATGACCAGAAAGGTGACGAGCAGTACGCCGAGCAGCGTCGGTATGAACAACAGCAATCGCTTGAGTACATAGGAGAGCACGGCCTGTTTCCTTGTCTTCTATTTATGGCTTCTGCGCCTCTTTGGCCCACCAGGTGCCCATGACCCAGTCTTCGCCGCCGGCGTAAGGCGGCATGGGCGACTTGAACGCCAGGCGCCAGTCGTCGTAGACGATGCGGTGCGAGGTCAGCGTCCACTGGGGAATCAGGTAGTGGCTGTGCATGATCACCCGGTCGAGCGCGCGACAGGCGGGCATCAGCTGGGCCTTGGTGTCGGCGTCGACGACTTTCTTGAGCAAGGCATCGACCGCCGGGCTGGACACGCCCATGTAGTTGCCCGAGCTTTCGGTCTTGGCGGCCTTGCTGCCGAAGATCTCGAGCAGCGACTGGCCGGGATTGTTGGTGCCGGGGAAGTTGATCGTGGTCATGTCGAACTCGAAGCGGTCGAGCCGCTCCTGGTAGAGCGCGAAATCGACCGTCGCGAAGTTCAGCGTGATGCCGAGCTTCTCGAGGTTGCGGATCCACGGCGACACGGTGCGCACGCCGCCCTCCTTGCTGTCCAGGTACTCCAGCGTCATGGCCTCGCCCTTGGCGTTGCGCAGCGCGCCGTCGCGGTACTCCCAGCCGGCCTGCTTGAGCAGGTCGCGCGCGCGGCGCAGGTTGTTGCGCAGCGACTGGCCTTCGCCCTCGGTGGTGGGCGGGGTGTACATCGGCCCGAAGCTCACGTCGGGGATCTTGCCGCGCCACGGCTCGAGCAAGGCTTTTTCCTCGGGCGACGGCAGGCCCTGCGCCTCGCAATCGGTGTTGCCGAACAGGTCTTTCACGCGCGGATAGCCGCCGTAGAACATCTGGCGGTTCATCCACTCGTAATCGAGCGCCAGGCCCAGCGCTTCGCGCACGCGCGGGTCCTTCAGCTTCTCGCGGCGGCTGTTGAGCACGAAGCTCTGGAAGCCCGCAGGCTTCTTGTGCGGGAACTCGTGCTTGACCAGTTCGCCGGTATTGAAGCGCTTGCCGTTGACCCGCCGCGCCCAGTCGCCGGCCGAGTAGAAGCTCATCATGTCGAACTCGCCGGCCTTCAGCGCCTCAAGCCGGGCCGTGTTGTCCTTGTAGATCTTCACGGTGATGCGGTCGAAGTTGTGGCTGCCGCGGTTCACGGGAAGATCGCGCCCCCAGTACGCCGGATCGCGCAGGTACGTGATGTCCTTGCCGAAGCGCACGGGCCCGATCTTGTAGGCACCGCTGCCGATGGGGATGTCCATCACCACCTGGTCGAAGGGCTTGGCCTTGCCGTTCTCCACGCCCCAGGCACGGCTGAAGACCGGCAGGCTGCCCACGATCAGCGGCAGCTCGCGGTTCGGCGTCTTGAAGCGAAAGCGGATGGTGCGCGCGTTGAGCACGTCGGCGCCGTCCACCTCCTGCAGCAGGGTCTTGTAGCCCGGCGCGGTGTACGGGCCGATCAGCGTGTCATAGCTGTGCTTCACGTCGGCCGCCTCGACCGGCATGCCGTTGTGGAACCTGGCTTCGGGCCGCAGGCGGAAGGTCACGCTGAGGCGGTCGGGCGCCACCGTCACGTCTTCGGCCAGCAAGCCGTAGCCGGAGGCGGTCTCGTCCATCGAGCCGGTCAGCAAGGTGTCGAACAGCAGGCTGTCGAGGTACGCCGGCGCCGAGCCCTTGATGGTGAACGGGTTGTACTTGTCGAAAGTGGAGACACGCAGGTTGCTCACCAGCCGCAGTTCGCCGCCCTTGGGCGCGGCGGTGTCGACGTAGTCGAAGGCTTTGAAGTCGGGGCCGTATTTCAGGTCGTCCCAGAGTGCATATCCATGCGCGGCCCACGCGGGAACCGCACACACCATCAACGACCAGACCCAGAGAAACCGCATGCGAGAATTCTGCCCAAGATTTTCACGAGGCAACTTCATGGGCTTTCTTTCCGGCAAGAAACTGTTGATCACCGGTGTTCTGAGCAATCGCTCCATTGCTTATGGCATTGCCAAGGCCTGTCATGAACAGGGCGCGGAGCTCGCCTTCAGCTATGTCGGCGAGCGATTCAAGGACCGTATCACCGAATATGCCGCAGACTTCGGCTCGAAACTGATTTTTGATTGCGACGTGGGCGACGACGCGCAGATCGACAAGCTCTTCGCCGACCTGGCGCAGACCTGGCCCACGTTCGACGGCTTCGTGCACAGCATCGGCTTCGCCACGCGCGAATCCATCGCCGGCGACTTTCTGGACGGGCTCTCGCGCGAAGGCTTCAAGATCGCGCACGACATCAGCGCCTACAGCTTCCCGGCCATGGCCAAGGCGGCCCTGCCCTACCTCAACGACAAGGCGGCCCTGCTCACGCTGACCTACCTGGGCGCCGAGCGCGCGCTGCCCAACTACAACACCATGGGCCTGGCCAAGGCCTCGCTCGAAGCCTCGGTGCGCTACACCGCCGCCTCGCTCGGCCCGAAGGGCATGCGGGTCAACGGCATCAGCGCCGGCCCGATCAAGACGCTGGCCGCCAGCGGCATCAAGGGCTTCGGCAAGATGCTGGCGGCCGTGGCCGACGCCTCGCCGATCCGCCGCAACGTGACCATCGAGGAAGTCGGCAACGTGGCCGCGTTCCTGCTGAGCGACCTGGCCAGCGGCGTGACGGCCGAGATCACCTACGTCGACGGCGGCTTCAGCAACGTCGTCGGGGGCATGGCGGAGTAAGACCCTCCAGGTGCTGGTGGCGTCCGCTTCCAGCTATTCATTTCATAGCACCATGTTGAACCGACGCACCCTTTTGCTGGCGGCCCTGGGCGTGACCGCGGCGCACGCCGCGTTCGCGCGCTCCGGGGCGCCGTCGCTCCTGCTCGCCGAGGTCTACCGCCCCGGCATGTCGCTGGACGACCAGTGGGTCAGCGAGAAGTACGACGGCGTGCGCGGCTACTGGGACGGCAAGCAGCTGTGGACGCGCGGCGGCGAGCGCGTCGTGGCGCCGGCCTGGTTCACCGCCCCGCTGCCCAGGCAGCCGCTGGACGGCGAGCTGTGGGCGGGACGCGGCCGCTTCGCGCGCGCCGTCTCCACGGTGCGCAGCCAGACGCCCAACGACATCGCCTGGCGCGAGATGCACTACATGGTGTTCGACCTGCCCGCGCAGGCCGGCGACTTCACGACGCGCCTGGCGGCACTGCGCAAGCTGCTGCCGATCACCGATGCGCCCTGGGTCGTGGCCGTGCCGCAAGAGCGCGCGACCACCCAGGACGACCTGCAGACGCTGCTCGACAAGACGGTGAAGATGGGCGGCGAAGGCCTGATGCTGCATCGCGGCGCCTCGCTCTACCGAGGCGGGCGCAGCGGCGACCTGCTGAAGTTCAAGCCCTTCGACGACGCGGAAGCCCGCGTGGTCGAGCACATCACCGGCAAGGGCCGGCACGGCGCGCGGCTCGGCGCCCTGCTGGTCGAGACGCCCGAGGGGCAGCGCTTCAGGCTCGGCACCGGCCTGACCGATGTCGAACGCGACAGCCCGCCGCCTGTCGGCAGCTGGGTCACGTACCGCTACAACGGCACCACGGCAAAGGGGCTGCCGAAGTTCGCGCGATTCATCCGGGTGCACGAAGGCTAGGGCCTTCGCGCCCCGCCCTCCCCGCGGCTGTCGCTTGCCTGCTTACTTGGCGACCTGCCGCACGCAGTCCGCGTAGTAGCGCTTCTTGCCCGTTTCGTCGATGCGCGCCACCAGGCCGTGGATGTCGGTCTCGAAGCCCGGGCACTGCAGGTTGAACTCGCGCGAGAACTTGAGGTAGTCGACGATCTTCTTGTTGAACACTTCGCCCGGAATCAGCAGCGGAATGCCCGGCGGGTACGGCGTGATCAGGCTGGTGGTGATGCGGCCTTCGAGCTCGTCGATTTCCACGCGCTCGGTCTTGCGGTGCGCGATGTGGGCGAAGGCGTCGCTGGGCTTCATGGCCGGCGTCAGGTCGCTCAGGTACATCTCGGTGGTCAGGCGCGCCACGTCGTAGCGTGCGTACAGCTGGTGGATGTGCTGGCACAGGTCGCGCAGGCCCAGGCGCTCGTAGCCCGGGTGCTGCTGGCAGAACTCGGGCAGGATGCGCCACATCGGCTGGTTGCGCGCGTAGTCGTCCTTGAACTGCTGCAACGCCGTGAGCAGCGTGTTCCAGCGGCCCTTGGTGATGCCGATGGTGAACATGATGAAGAAGCTGTACAGGCCCGTCTTCTCCACGATCACGCCGTGCTCCGCGAGGAACTTGGTCACCACGCTGGCCGGAATGCCGGTCTCGGCGAAGTTGCCTTCCAGGTCCAGGCCCGGCGTGACGATGGTCGACTTGATCGGGTCGAGCATGTTGAAGCCGTCGGCCAGGTCGCCGAAGCCGTGCCAGTTGCGCGGCGACTTCTTGGTCTTGCGCTTGGAGGGCTCCTTCTCGCCCGTCATGATCCAGTCTTCGGCTCGGCCGATGCCTTCGTCGACGAGCTTCTCGGGGCCCCAGACCTTGAACCACCACTCGTCCTTGCCGAACTCTTCCTCGACCTTGCGCATGGCGCGGCGGAAGTCGAGCGCTTCAAGAATGCTTTCTTCCACCAGCGCGGTGCCCCCGGGCGGCTCCATCATGGCGGCGGCCACGTCGCAGCTCGCGATGATCGCGTACTGCGGGCTGGTCGACGAGTGCATCAGGTAGGCCTCGTTGAAGAGGTCGCGGTCGAGCTGGCGGTTCTGCGAGTCCTGCACCAGCACGTGGCTGGCCTGGCTGATGCCGGCCAGCAGCTTGTGCGTGGACTGCGTGGCGAACACCAGCGACTCCTTGGGGCGCACTCGGCGCTTGCCCATCGCGTGGTAGGCGCCGTAGAACGGGTGGAAGGCGGCGTGCGGCAGCCAGGCCTCGTCGAAGTGCAGCGTGTCGACGTAGCCGTCGAGCATGTTCTTGATGGTCTCGGTGTTGTAGATCACGCCGTCGTAGGTCGACTGCGTGAGCGTCATCACGCGCGGCTTGACCTTCTCGGGGTCGACGTCGGCCAGCAGCGGGTTGGCCTTGATCTTGGCCTTGATGGCGCTCTGCTCGAACTCGCTCTTGGGAATCGGGCCGATGATGCCGAAGTGGTTGCGCGTGGGCTTCATGAACACCGGAATCGCGCCGGTCATGATGATCGCGTGCAGGATCGACTTGTGGCAGTTGCGGTCGACCACCACCACGTCGTCGGGCGCCACCGTGTGGTGCCACACCATCTTGTTGCTGGTGCTGGTGCCGTTGGTCACGAAGAAGCAGTGGTCGGCGTTGAAGATGCGCGCCGCATTGCGCTCGCTGGCCGCCACCGGGCCGGTGTGGTCGAGCAGCTGGCCCAGTTCTTCCACGGCGTTGCACACGTCGGCGCGCAGCATGTTCTCGCCGAAGAACTGGTGGAACATCTGGCCCACCGGGCTCTTCAGGAACGCCACGCCGCCCGAGTGGCCCGGGCAGTGCCACGAATAGGAGCCGTCTTCCGCGTAGTCGATCAGCGCCTTGAAGAACGGCGGCTGCACGCCTTCCAGGTAGCTCTTGGCCTCGCGGATGATGTGGCGCGCCACGAATTCGGGGGTGTCCTCGAACATGTGGATGAAGCCGTGCAGCTCGCGCAGGATGTCGTTCGGGATGTGGCGCGAGGTCTTGGTCTCGCCGTAGATGTAGATCGGCACGTCGGCGTTCTTGCGGCGCACCTCGCCGATGAAGTTGCGCAGGCTCAGCACGGCCGGGTCGAGGTCGGGGCCGACCGTGAATTCCTCGTCGTCGATCGACAGGATGAAGGCGCTGGCGCGGCTTTGCTGCTGCGCGAACTGGCTCAGGTCGCCGTAGCTCGTGACGCCCAGCACCTCGAAGCCCTCCGTCTCGATGGCCTGCGCGAGCGCGCGGATGCCCAGGCCCGAGGTGTTTTCGGAGCGGAAGTCCTCGTCGATGATGACGATGGGAAAGCGGAATTTCATGAGCGGGGCTCCGGGTCAGGCAATGAGACGAGGCGCGAAGTGTACGGAATTCAGATGAAGAATCCGGTCAGCCTGTTGCAAGACATTCACAGCGGGCCGGCAAGAGGCGGCGCCCCCTCTGGCGCCAGTACCCCTACGCAGGCCAAGCGCTTGGAGTGCATGCCTCAGAATGGCGCGCATCGAACAAGCAAAAAGAGGAGTCGACATGGCGAATTCCACCGTCTGGTGGCTGATTGCGGGGGCGGCCATCGTGGTCGAGCTGCTTTCGGGCACGGTCTACCTGCTGCTGCTGGCGGCCGGTTTCGCTGGCGCCGCCCTCTCGGCGCACCTGGGTTTCGGCATCGTCACCCAGCTGATCGTGGCCTCGGTGATCGGCGTGGGGTCGGTGCTGGTGTGGTACTCGATCCAGCGCAAGCGCCCGCCCGCCCCGCCCACCGGCACCAACCGCGACGTGAACCTCGACATCGGCGAAATCGTGCACGTGGAGGCCTGGAACGCCGACGGCACGGCCACCGTGCGCTACCGGGGCGCGCAGTGGACGGTGGTGCCGCCCGCGGGCCGCACGCCCTCGATCGGCGAGCACCGCGTGGTCGAGGTGATCGGCAGCCGGCTGGTCGTCGACAAGGTTTAGTCAGTCTGTCAGTAGTGTCCGTAGAACTCAGAAAAGGAAGCGCACCATGGAATTTTCGGTCCCTCTCATCATCCTGGTCATCGCGATCATCTTCATCAGCCAGTCCGTCAAGTTCGTGCCGCAGCAGAACGCCTGGGTGCGCGAGCGCCTGGGCAAGTACCACGGCACCATGACGCCCGGGCCCAACTTCCTGATTCCGTTCATCGACCGCGTGGCCTACAAGCACAGCCTGAAGGAAATCCCGCTCGACGTGCCCAGCCAGATCTGCATCACGCGCGACAACACGCAGCTGCAGGTCGACGGCATCCTGTACTTCCAGGTGACCGACCCGATGCGCGCGAGCTACGGCTCGTCGAACTACATCGTGGCGGTGACGCAACTCGCCCAGACCTCCCTGCGCAGCGTGATCGGCAAGCTCGAGCTCGACAAGACCTTTGAAGAGCGCGACGTCATCAACGCCCAGGTGGTGGCCGCCATCGACGAGGCCGCGCTCAACTGGGGCGTGAAGGTGCTGCGCTACGAAATCAAGGACCTGACGCCGCCGAAGGAAATCCTGCTGGCCATGCAGGCGCAAATCACCGCCGAGCGCGGCAAGCGCGCGCTGATCGCGGCCTCCGAAGGCCGCCGCCAGGAGCAGATCAACATCGCCACCGGCGAGCGCGAGGCCTTCATTGCCCGCTCCGAGGGCGAAAAGCAGGCGCAGATCAACAACGCGCAGGGCGAAGCCGCCGCCATCACCGCGGTGGCCACGGCCACGGCGGACGCCATCGAACGCGTGGCCGCCGCCATTCGCCAGCCCGGCGGCGAGCAGGCCGTGCAGCTGAAGGTGGCCGAACGCGCGGTCGATGCCTACGGCAAGGTCGCGGCCGATTCCAAGACCACGCTGATCGTGCCGAGCAACATGACCGAGACCGCCGCACTGATCTCGTCGGCCATGCGCATGATTCAGACGGGCAAAACCTCCGGTCCGGCCTGAAAACGGCTCAAAGCCACGCTACAATCGGAGGCTCAGGAGCGGTGGATGAGCGGTTTAAGTCGCACGCCTGGAAAGCGTGTGAGGGTTAATAGCCCTCCGCGGGTTCGAATCCCGCCTGCTCCGCCAACTATCGAATCGGCGCGATGCTCACAAGGCATCGCGCCGTTTTTATTTGCGCCAATTGATCGGCCAGCTCGGCACCGAGGCGGGCACGCACCCGCCGGTTCAACGCCACCAAGCTAGTTGCCCGCGCCTTCAAAGCGGCGCGTGCGGGCGCGCGAAGTTGCCCAGCGCGAAACGCTCGAGCCTGAACGCCTCGAGCGGCACCGTCGGCAGCTCGCCCGCCACCAGCCGCGCCACGTTGCGCCCCACGGCCGGCCCCAGGCCGAAGCCGTGGCCCGAGAATCCCGTGGCCACCACCAGCCCCGGCACCTGGGACGGGCAGTCGATCACCGGGAGCGCGTCGGGCAGCACGTCGATGTTGCCGGCCCACGACTTGACGACCGACACCGCATGCGCACCGCCGAACAGCTGGCCGAACAGCCCCGTGACCTCCTCGACCCGGCGCGCATTGGGCGGAATGTGCGGGCTGCGCGGCTCGATCGCGCGCTCCCTGTGCGGCGTCGCCAGCCTGCCGCGGATGTCGCGCAGGAACGCATTCCCGAACTGGAACGCGAAGGTCTTGCGGTTGCGCACGAAGGCCGGCAGGAAGTACTTTGCTGCGCGCAGGGTGTCCAGCGTGAGGTCGATGTCCGACATGGACTCGGCCGCCAGGATGCAGGAACCGTCGGGCCGTTGCCGCAGGCCAAGGCCGAGCCCGCAGAAGCACGATTCACTGAGCAGGGGCAGCGGCTTGGTCAGCGACACCGTATTGCGCACCACCTGCTGCGGCAGCACGAGGCCGAACTTCGACAAAAAGCGATGCGAGGTGGCCCCCGCCGCGCAGACCACGGCCGGCGTGCGGATCAGGCCGTGCTCGGTCAGCACCCCGCTGACCGCGCCGTTGGCGGTGTCGATCTCGATCGCCCCGCAATCCTCGAGCACCCGCGCGCCGCGTGCTTGCGCCGCGCTGGCCAGCGCGAGCGTCGCCAGCGCGGGCTCGGCCTGGCCGTCGCTTGCCGTGTAGAGCGCGCCCGGCACCCGCGGCGTGAAGGCGGGCAACAGCGCTGCCACCTGCGCGCCGGACAGCATGCGCGCGTCGGGCGAAATCGAGCGGGCCGACGCATGCCAGCGGCTGAAGGCGTCGCACTCGGTGTCGTCCTTCGCAACGAACACACAGCCACGGCGGCGCCAGCCGATGTCGCACGCCAGTTCGCGCTCGAGCCCGGGCCAGATCGACAGCGCCTCCAGCGCCAGCGGCATCTCCGCCAGGTCGCGGTACTGCGTGCGCACGAACCCCCAGTTGCGCCCCGACTGCTGCGAGGCCACCTTGCTCTTCTCGACCAGCACCACCTTCAGGCCCATGCCCGCCAGGTACCAGGCCGACGCCGCCCCGACGATGCCACCGCCCAGCACCACCACGTCGGCCCGCGCGGGGAACGCTCCCCCGGTCTCCCGGCTGCGCGCAAAGGCGTCGTCCGGCGGGTGCGGGTACAGGCCTGGCGAGGTCATGCTTCGGAATGGGAGGTGGACAAGGTCCGGCGGTCGGGCGACAGCGCGGCCAGGCTTGCGCCTAACTCACGGTGCACGGACGGCAGCTCGTCGCCGAAGACCGACGCGGCAAGCGCCTGCGCCAGCGCCGGGGAAGCAAGGATTCCGCAACCGCCCTGCCCGGCCAGCCAATGAAATCCTTGCGAGCCGGCGCGCGCGCCCACCACCGGATTGCGGTCGGCCGCGAAGGTGCGCAGGCCCGCCCATTGCGACTGCACCTGCGTCACGCGAAAGGCCGTGTCGCGCTCGATGTGGGCGATGGCCTGCTTCACGTCTTCGTCGCGCGCGCGCACCTCGCCGGGCTCGGCGGGCACCGCGTCGCACAGGCTGCCCAGCATGCGCCCTACCTCGGGGCGGATGTACCACCGGTAGTCGAGGTTGCTGACGAACGGCCACGCGTCGGGGCTGGCGCTGCCTTCGGCCACGAAGTTGAACGCCGTGCGCCGCAGGGGCGTCAAGCCCAGCGGCATCTCGCCGGCCAGCACGGCCACCTGGTCGGCCCATGCGCCGGCCGCATTCACCAGCACCGGCGCCTCCACGGTGCGGCTTGCCGTGCGCACGTGCCACGCGCCTGCGCGCCGCTCGATCGACAGCACCGCCTCGCCCGACGCGAACACGGCGCCGCGCGCCTTGGCGCCGTTCACGTAGCCCTCGAGCAGCGCCGCAACGTCCAGGTCCATGGCGCCCGGCTCATGCAGACCGGCGGCCACGCCTTCGGCGCGCAAGGCCGGGAACAGCGCCATCGTCTCGCCGGCATCGGTGATCCGCGCCCGCGCGCCCACGCTCTCGATCTGTTCGCGAATGCGCTCCAGGCCCGACACTTGCCCGCTGCGAGCCACCGTGAGGCAACCGCGCGGCGCAAGCAACGGGCCGCCAGGGAAATCGGCGGGCGGGTGCTCGAGGAAGGGCTTGCTGGCGGCCGCCATGCGGCGCATGGTGTCGGCCGAAATGCCGAGCGTGTATTGCGCGGCGGTGCGTCCCGAGCTGTGATGGCCCAGCGTGGCCTCGCGCTCCACCAACACCACCGACATGCGCCGCGACAGGAAGAAGGCCGCGGAGGCGCCGGCCATTCCGCCCCCCACGATCACGACATCTTTTTTCATAGGCGATAGGCAAAGAGACAGGTGGAAAACGCCCGGCATCGAATGCCGGCTCAGAGCGCCCGCGAGATGGCTTCCATCATGGCGATCTCGCGCGAACTGGCCGCGTCGTCGCTGACCGCGGCGCGCGAGGACAGGCGCACGGTCACCAGCCGGCTGGTCGGGTCGACCCACAGCCACTGGCCGTGGATACCGATGGCGCAGAACGCGCCGCGCCCGTTGCCGGTGCTGTACCAGCACGAGCGATAGCTTCCCTTGTCGGTGAACATGTCGTTGAAGTTGCCGTCGGTCCATGCCTGGCGGCTGCCGCGCGTTCGCATGTCGTCGATCCAGGCGCACGGAATCACGGACTGCCCGGCGCCGTTGGTGCCGTCGTCCAGCACCAGTTGCCCGAAGCGCGCCAGGTCGCGCGCCGTCATGCACAGGCCGCCCGCGGCGCGTGCCGTGCCCGCGCGGTCGACCGTGACGTAGGCCGCGCCCTTCGCACCCATGGGCTCCCAGAGCCGCTTCGCCAGGTACTCGTGGTAGCGCTGCCCTGTCGCACCTTCGATGACCAGGCCGAGCATGTCCGTGTTGGGCGACGCATAGTAGAAGCGCTGGCCGTGGGCCTGCCTGGCGGAAGTGAGCGTGCGAAGGAAGCGCGCCATGGTCTCGGCCGTGCCGAGCGGGTCGCTGTTCCACAGCATGGCCCTGCGGTAGCGGTCGAACAGCCCCTCGCGGTCGAGATACTTGTCCTCGAACTCGATGTCGACGCTCATGTCCAGCAGGTCGCGCACGCGGGCCTTCCCGTAGGCGCTGCCGGCGGGCAGCGCCACATAGGCAGAAACGGGCCGCTCGGGGTCGAGCCCGTGCTCGCGCGCCGCAATGCCGGCGAGCATGCCGGTCCATGACTTGGTGATCGAGAACACCGCATGCGGCTTGTGGCGGTCCACATGCGGCGCGTACCACTCGCCCACCGGAACGCCGTCGCGCATCACGACCAGCGCGTCCGCCCCGGAGCGCGCGAGATGCGCGAGCAGCGGTACCCGCTCCCCGTCGGCGTAGGGCACCGTGACACTTTCGAGCGTTTCGCGGCAGTCCGCATCGTCGTCCTCCTTGCGCAAGCCCACCGTGGCGACAGGAACGATCTCGCAGAGATTCTGGAAGCTCCATTGGCCGTTCGGCGCGCAGCGCCAGTTGTCGAGGTTGATGCGGCTGCGGTTCGATGGTGCGTTCATGGGGTCGGTCCCGGTCCGGCCGATACCCACGCCTGGGCAACGCCGTCGACGATGACCCGCGCGGCACCGCGCGAGCACCGCTCGACGCGCGCCTCGACCCGGTAGACGTCGCGCAGCATGGCGGGGGTGATCACCTCCTCGCAACGCCCGCCGTGCGGCGCCCTGCCCCCGGCGAGCACCAGCACCTGGTCGGCGAACTGCAGCGCCTGGTTCAGGTCGTGCAAGGCGACGACGACGATCTTTCCATGCCGCCGTGCGAGCGTTCGCAGCAGCCCGAGCACCTGCACCTGCCGGCGCATGTCGAGTGCGCTGGTCGGCTCGTCCATCAGCAGGATGTCCGGGTCGCGCACCAGCACCTGCGCGATCGAGACGAGCTGGCGCTGGCCGCCGCTCATCTCGTCGAGCGTCCTGAAGGCCAGCGCCTCGATGTCCAGCGCGGCCATCACCTCGTCGATCCTGGCCAGATCGGCGGCCTGTACCGCCCAGCCTTGTTGCTGCTGCTTGCACGCCAGCAGGACGCTTTCATAGGCCGTGAGGCGGGCCGTGACGGTCCCGTCCTGGGGCATGTAGCAGACCCCCGCCTGCCCCTGGGAGCCGGGCGCGAACCGCACGGCACCCGGGCCGGCGAGCAGGCCGGCGATGCGACGGAACAGGGTCGACTTGCCCGCGGCGTTGGGCCCGATGAGCGCGACGACCTCGCCGGCCTTGAACAGCGGCGTGCTCACCTCCGACAAGATCGTCCGGCCCGCATACGAGGCGCCGACGTTCTCGAGTTGCAGCGTCACCATGAGCGCCCCTTCGAACGAAGGATGAGTGAAATGAAGAACGGCACGCCGACCAGCGACGTCACGACGCCGATCGGAAAGATCGCCCCCGGCACCAGCGTCTTGCTGACCACCGAGCTGGCCGACAGCATCAGCGCGCCGGCCAGCAGCGAACCCGGCAGGAAGTAGCGCTGGTCTTCGCCCAGCAGCATGCGCGCGATGTGCGGGCCGACCAGGCCGACGAACCCGATCACGCCGATGAACGACACCGGAAGCGCCGCCAGCAGGCTCACCATCACCAGCGATTCGAGGCGCAGGCGCCGCACATCGACCCCCATGCTCGCGGCCTTGTCGTCGCCCAGCCGCATGGCGGTGAGCGACCAGGCGCGCCGCGCGAACAGCGGCAGCATCACCAGCAGCAGCGCGAGCACGGCGCCCACCTTGGGCCACGTGGCGCGCCCGAGGCTGCCCATGGTCCAGAACACCACGGCGGCGACGGCCTGCTCCGTGGCGAAGTACTGCACCAGCGCCAGCAAGGCATTGAAGGTGAAGACCAGCGCGATGCCCAGCAGCACGATGGTCTCGGAGCCGACGTTGCGCCGCGTGCTCACGAGATGGATCAGCACCGCGGACAGCATCGCCATCACGAAGGCATTGACCGGCACCAGGTAGTCGGCGAGCAGCGGGAACAGCTTCACGCCAAAGGCAAGCCCCAGCGCCGCGCCGAAGCTGGCCGCCGCCGAGATGCCCAGCGTGAACGGACTGGCCAGCGGGTTGTTGAGGATGGTCTGCATCTGCGCCCCCGCGAGCGAGAGCGCCGCGCCCGCGACCACCGCCATCGCGGCGACGGGCATGCGGATGTCCCACAGCACCACGCGCAATTGCACCGGCACGCTGTCGGGCCACACGAGCGCGAGCGCGACCGACGCCAGGTCGTAGCGCGCCGGCCCCGTGGCCATGTCGAGCATGAAGCTCAGCAACAGCAAGCCGGCCAGCACGGCAAGAACCAGGCGCTTGCGGCGCACCAGTGCCCGGTAGGTTGCCCCGAGCGCGGGCGTCGTCGCGGCGCTCACGGCCTGGGCTCCGTGGGCAGCGTGACGAAATAGCCCGGCGCGTAGTCGACCGGCAGAAAGCGCTGGTGGAACTCGCGGAAGGTCGCGCCGGCGTCCAGCTCGGCGAACAGTTCCGGGTGCAGCCACCGGGCCAACTGCTGGATGGCGACGAAGTCGTACGGGCTGTTGTAGAACTGGTGCCAGATGGCATGGAACGCGCCGTTGCGCTGCGCCGTGGTGCCCGCGTAGGCAGAGCGCTGCGTGAAGCCGCGCAGTTTTCGCGCGGCCTCGTCCATGTCGGCGCCGGGGCCCACGCCGATCCACGGCCCCTTGGGCACGAAGGCCTCCCAGTTGGCGCTGGTCACGATCACCTGCTCGGGGTCGGACGCCAGCACCTGTTCGGGGTTCAACTGGCCGAAGGTGCCGCGAATGATCTTGCCGGCCAGGTTGGTGCCGCCCGCCATCTCGACGAACTTGCCGAAGTTCTCGTTGCCGAAGCTCAGGCAGCAGTCTTCGGTGTAGCCGCCGATGCGCTCGATGAAGACACGCGGCCGCGCCGGCGCGGCAGCCTGGATGACATCGGTCACGCGCCGGATCTGCGCCGCGCGGAAATCGATGAGCTCGCGCGCACGCGCCTCCTTGCCCATGAGCTGGCCGAGCAGCCGGATGGTGGGCTCGGTGTTCTCCACCGGGTAGTGCCTGAAGTCGACATACACGATCGGGATGCCGACCGCCTGCAGCCGCTCCACGTAGCGCGCGTCGTCGGTGGCGCGCTGCGACTCGATGTTCATGAGGATGACGTCGGGTTTCAGCGAAATCGCCAGCTCCAGGTCGAAGGTGCCGTCCTCGAAGCCGCCGAACTGCGGCAGCCCGGCAATGCGTGGGAACTTGCGCAGGTAGGCGGCGTACGTGTCGGGGTCCGACTGGATCAGGTCCTTGCGCCAGCCCACGACGCGCCCGATCGGGTCTTCGGTGTCCAGCGCGGCGAGCAGGTAGAGCTGCCGGCCCTCGCCGAGCATCATGCGGCGCACCGGCAGGCGCAGTTCGACCTTTCGCCCGAGCAGATCGGTCACCGTGGACAGGGGGCGCGCATCGGCTGGCGCGGTCGGGCCGGGGGCGCCCGGCCGCGGCGCGAGCCACAGCAAGGCGGCCAGGGCAAGAGCAACGGCGGCGGCCGCGCCGAGATACAGCTTCGTTCGGGTCATGGCGCAGCGGGCCCGGTGGCCTAGAAGTCCACCGAGGCGGACAGCATGAAGGTGCGGGGAATGCCTTGCGAGATCGTGCCGTACGACGCCACGCCCGACCAGTAGGCGCGGTTGGTGGCGTTCACCAGCGTGCCGCGGAAGGTGGTCGCGCGCCCGGCGATGCGGGTCGTGTAGCGCGCACCGATGTCCAGCGTGGTCCAGGCCGGAATCGACTGCGTGTTGGCCTGGTTGACGTACGCCTTGCTGGTGTAGGTCAGGCTGCTGTTCAGCGCAAGGCCGCTGACGCCCGGAACGTCCCAGTCGGCGCTCAGGTTGGCCATGGCCGTGGGCACGCCCACGGGGCGGTTGCCCAGCGTGGAGCGGCTGTTGGTCCTGGTGAGCTTGCCGTCCAGCAGCGTGAGGCCGCCGGTCAGGCGCAGGCCCTTCACGGGCTCGCCGAACACATTGAACTCGAGCCCGCGGTTGCGCTGCTCGCTGTCGGCCGCGTAGACGGTGCCGGTGAGCTGGCCGCTGGGCTTGGTGACCTGGAACGCGCTCACCGTGGCCATCGTGCCGCCGAGATCGAACTTCGCGCCAACCTCGTACTGCTTCGACTTGTAGGGCGAGAAGATCTCGCCCGCGTTCGACGCCGTATTGGGGGCGGTGTCGCCCTTGCTCAGGCCTTCGATGTAGTTGGCGTAGATCGACACGTTCTGCAACGGCTTGAAGACCACGCCGGCCATCGGCGTGACCGCGCTCTGGTCGTAGCGCGCGGTCACGGCGCCGGTGTTCGCGCTGAAGTTGTTCGACTCCACGCGCTGATGGCGCAGGCCCAGCGTGAGCTGCAGGCGATCGTCGAAGGCGCTGAGCGTGTCGGCCAGCGCCACGCCCGACAGGCGAGAGGCCGAGACCTTCGGCGCGCGCAGCGGCTCGGCGATGTTCTGGTAGGGCCGGTCGATGGGCGCGTAGATGTTGGTCAGCATCGCCTTGCCGGTGTTGTTGGCCAGCCCCACGCGGTCTTCGTAGCTGCTGACCTGGAAACTCACCGCGTGCTTGATCGCGCCGGTTTCGAAGTGCCCGCGCAGGCCGGTGTCCAGCGTATGCCGGTCGACCTTGAACTTGTAGTTCGTGGGCGTGGAGGTCGTGAGGCCCAAGCCGTCGAGCAAGGTGGGCGTCTGGTCGGACAGGCGCGCGATGCTGACCGTCGAGCCGCCGGCATTGGCGAACAGGGTGATCTTGTCGCTCAGGTCGTATTCGGCGCGCAGCAGCGCGGACTGGCCGTCCGATTTCCACCAGCCCCAGGGTTGCGAGATGTTGCGCCGGCCGTCGGGCGCGTCGGGCACCTGGATGCCGGAGGCCACGAGGTAGGGACGCGTCGGCGCATCGACGTTCTCGACCTGCGAGAGGAAGTCGAACGAGGCCCGCAGGCGCTCGCTCTGGTAGTCGAGCGACAGGGCCCCGATGTCGGTGCGCGATTTCTGGTTGTCCAGCGGCGTGTCGCCTTCGCGGTGCACGCCGTTGAAGCGCACACCCCATTCGCGGCCGGCACCGAAGCGCCGGCTCAGGTCGACATGCTGGCCCAGCTGCGAGCCGCTGCCGTAGTCGAGCGAGACCCGGCTCAGGTCTTCGGGCAGCGCACGCTTGGGCACGAGGTTGATGACGCCGCCCACGCCGCCGTTGGGCGACATGCCGTAGAGCAGCGCGGCCGGTCCCTTCACGACCTCGATGCGCTCGGCGTATTCGGTGAACACGTGGTAGTTGGGCGCCACGCCGTAGACGCCGTCGAAGGCCACCTCGCTGAGGTTGCCTTCGCCGATCGGCAGGCCGCGAATGTAGAAGGAGTCGGTGACGCCGCCGAGCTGGCCGGTGAAGCGCACCGAGGAGTCCTTGTTGAGCACTTCGGGCAGCGAGGCGGCCTGCCGGTTCGTCATTGCCTCCGACGTGAAGCTGCTGGTGCTGAATGGCGAACTCATGATGTCCGCGTTGCCGAGCAGGCCGAGCCGGCCGCCGCGCGCCATCTGGCCGCCCGCGTAGGGCCGCGGCAGTTCGCCCGGCAGCTGCTCGGCGGCCGTGACGGTGATCGTCGGAAGAACGGCCGAATCGCCGGCCTTCGGCGCGGGTGAGGCACGCAGCGAATAGCCGCCGTTGCCGGCCTCGATCAGTTCATAGCCGGAATCGCGCAGCAGCCGCGCAAAGCCTTCCTGCACCGTGAAGCTGCCGCGCAGGCCGGGGCTGCGAATGGCGGCCAGCGGCGTCGGGTCGAACGACAGCGGCACGCCCGCCAGCCCCGCGAACTGCGCCAGCGCGTTGCCGAGCGGACCGGGCTCGATGGCGTAGCTGCGCGTGACGCTCGCGCTGGAAGGCTCGGCGGCATGCACCACGGAGAGCGGCGCGACCATCGCAAGCCCCAGGCCGGCCAGGGTCCACTGCAGCGAGAGCGCGATGCCGATCGGCATGCGCATCGAGGGGAACGCGCTGTGGGAACGACGGGAGACATCCTCGCGCGAGCGGGGGAACAGGCCGGAGACCATCAAGAAAATCCTTTCGCAGATGAACGCATTGGGTGGCGCACTGAAGCGCCTTCACCCGGTACACCGTACGAAACGAAAAAAGGTATCACCCCCGACGAGAAAAAAATCAGCGCGGCTCGATGGCGACCCAGTAGCGCGTCATCGTCGAGATGCGCACCGGCAGGGTTTTCTGCAGCAGTTGCAGGCTGGCGTCCGTGTCCTTGAGCGGGAACGCGCCCGAGACCCGCAGGCTCGCCACGCCGGGGTGGCAACGCAGCACGCCCGCGCGGTAGCGGCCGAGCTCCGCGGCAAACTCGTCCAGCCGCATGTCGCTTGCGACGAGCATGCCCTGCTCCCAGAGCGCGGCGGTCGGCGACGCCGTGTGCGGGGGCTCGATGGCCGTGGCGCTGAACAGCGTCTGCTCGCCCGGCCGCAGCACGAGTGACTGTTCGGCCTGCCCGGGCTGGATGCGCACCCCGCCTTCGAACAGCGTGACGCGCGTGCCTTCGTCCTGCGTGCCGACCGAGAAGCGCGTGCCGAGCGCGCGCACGGTGCCTTGCGCGGTCTGCACGATGAAGGGCCGGTCGACCGGCGAGGGATCGTCGTGCGACGTGGTGACGAGGATTTCGCCGTGGCGCAGGCGCAAACGGCGCTCGGCGCTCGTGAACGCCACATCGACCGCGCTGGACGTGTTGAGCACGAGCCGGGTGCCGTCGGCCAGCGTGATCGTCTTCTGTTCGCCGGCGGCGGTGCGCAGGTCGGCATTCCAGCCCGCGAGCCAGGTGCCGACGGCGGGGTCTCGCCACGCGAGCCAGGCGACCGGCGCGGCCAGGGCCGCGACGCCCAGCGCGCGCATCGCCTGGCGACGTCCCGGCTTGGCCAGCCGCTGCATGGTCTGGCGGCCGATGGCCTTGGGCACGATCTCGAAGGTGCCCATCACGGCCTCCGCGCGCTTCCAGGCTTCGGCGTGGGCGGTGCTGCGGGTGCGCCACTGCTCGAGCTGGCGCAGCGAATGCGCCGTCATCTCGCCCGACTGCAGCCGGACCATCCAGTCGGCCGCTTCCTCGAGCAGTTCGCCGGGCGCGACGGCGTTCGTCATCGGCTCATGCGGCGGCAAGGCAGGCCGCGAAAGCCCGGCGCATGTGGCGCTTCACGGTGATCAGCGAGGCATCGTGCTGCTTCGCGATCTCGGCGTAGGTCAGGCCGTCGAACTGGGCGAGGAAGAAGATGTCCCGGGTCTTCTCGGGCAGGCCGCGCAGCATGGCCTCGATGCGCTGCAGGGCCTGGAGGACCAGCAGGCAGGTTTCGGGCGAAGGCGCCACGTCGGCGGGCATGGCCGCCAGACTGTCGAGATAGGCGCGCTCCACGTCCTGGCGGCGCCAGTGGTCGACGACGAGGCCCTTGGCGATGTGCGTCAGCAGTGCACGCGGCTCGTTTCGCAGCGCCGCGAGCTTCTGCCCGATCAGCACGCGGACGAAGGTGTCCTGCGCCAGGTCGGCCGCGTCGCAGCCGTTGCCCAGCTTCTTGCGCAACCACGTGTGCAGCCAGCCATGGTGATTGCTGTAGAGCGCATGAAGCTCCGCGGAAAAAGAAGGTTCGGCAACAGACACGAAGGGGTTCCGGGACGGGGGCGAAAGCCGAGAAACGAAAGTAAACGATTCTCATTTTAGCGGCCCATCCTTCGTTCGTGGCCAAGGTGTCGGCACAGCGCCACGCTCGGGCGGCGACCCTGCGCGCTCGTCCATGCCCCTTTGTTGCGTCGACTGATTCTTGCGATCTCAGGGTAAACCCTATGCGCAAACGTTTGCGCAAACGTTTGCTTGTTTGAAATAATCGCGCTCAGCGACAACAAGACAAATCTTTCCAGGGAGGAAAAACATGCTGAAGTCCATCCATCCGCTGCTCAACGCGGACGTGCTGTATGCCCTGCGCGCCATGGGCCATGGCGACGAACTGGTACTGTGCGACGCCAATTTCCCGGCCGACTCGGTCGCGCGCCAGACCGTGCTGGGCCGGCTGCTGCGCATCGACGGCGTGGGCACCACCGAGGCGGCGCGCGCCATCCTCTCGGTGCTGCCGCTGGACAACGCGGTGGACGCCCCGGCGCAGCGCATGGAAATCATGGGCGCGCCCGGCGAGATTGCGCCGGTGCAGCAGGAGATGCAACGCGAGATCGACGCAGCCGAAGGCCGCTCGCGCCCGCTGGGCTCCATCGAACGCTTTGCCTTCTACGAGGCCGCGCGCCGCGCCTACTGCGTGATCGCCACCGGCGAGCGCCGTTTCTACGGCTGCTTCATCTTCAAAAAAGGCGTGCTCGCGCCCGCCAAGGCCTGATCCCATGACCGTCGTATGCGCGCAGCAGCGCGGCGTAGCCGTGCTCGGCATCTTCGTGGCCGACCTCGCGTTCGCCAAGGCCGCCGCAACCTGACGCCCACCCCGCAAGAAACAAGTCGAAGGACAGCACCATGAAACTCAAGCTTTCGGACCCCGAACTCAACTTCCTGGTCGGCATCAACATCGTGATCCTCGTGGTCGCGACGGTGCTCTCCAGGGGCGACTTTCTCGACGTCTACAACTTCCAGTCGATGGGCGGCCAACTGCCCGAACTGGGCCTGCTGGCCATGGGCGTGGCGCTGTCGATGATCTCGGGCAACGGCGGCATCGACCTGTCGGGCGTGGCCCTGGCCAACCTGGCCGGCGTGGTGGCCGCCACGCTCGCGCCGCAACTGGCGTCGCCCGATGCAGCCCCCCTGCTCTACACCGGCTGGTTCGCGGTCATCGCGCTGGCCACGGGACTTGCCGGCGGGCTGCTCAACGGCGTGCTCATCGCGCGCGCCGGCCTCACGCCCATTCTCTGCACGCTGGGCACACAACTGCTCTACACCGGCTTCGCCGTGGTGCTCACGGGCGGCACCAGCCTGCGCGTGGGCGATGCCGAAGCACTCGCGGCCATCGGCAACGAGATGGTGCTGGGCGTGCCGATTCCGTTCGCGATCTTCGCGGCGATGCTGCTGGGCACCGGCTGGCTGCTGAAGCAGAGCCCCTTCGGCATCCGCCTGTTCCTGCTCGGCACCAACGCCAAGGCCGCGCGCTACGCGGGCATCTCGCAGGCCCGCATGCTGGTCGCGACCTACGCGCTGTGCGGCGTGCTGGCCGCCACGGCCGGCGTGATCATCGCGGCCCGTACGGCCAGCGTGAAGTCGGACTACGGCACCTCCTACCTGCTGATCGCCATCCTCATCACCGTGATGGCCGGCGTGCGGCCGCAGGGCGGCTACGGGCGCATGGTGTGCCTGTTCTTCTCGGCCGTGGCGCTGCAGTTGCTGTCGAGCACCTTCAACCTGCTGGGCATTTCCAACTTCTTCCGCGATTGCGCCTGGGGCCTGCTGCTGCTGTTCTTCCTGGCATTCGCCCGCTTCAGCCTGCGCGATCTGCGCGCCTTTCTTTCCGCTTCGCACAACGCGGGCGCGCCGTCCCGCAAATGACCAAGCACCGCCGCGCCAGCGCCCTCCTGGCACGTCGTCGACAACCCCGAGGGCAAGGAGACAACCAATGCTGAAGAAGACAACAGGAATCGCCTGCGCCGCCGCGCTGACCGCCGCGGCCTTTGCCCCGGCGCTGCATGCCCAGGGCAAGCCGCAGGACATCGTGACCGTGGTGAAGATCACCGGCATCAGCTGGTTCAACCGCATGGAAGCGGGCGTGAAGGAATTCGGCGCCAACACACCGGGCGTGGCCGCGCGCCAGATCGGCCCGGCCCAGGCCGACGCCGCGCAGCAGCAGCGCCTGGTCGAGGACCTGGTGGCCCGGAAGGTCGACGCGATCGCCCTCGTTCCCATCGACCCGCCCACGCTGGAGCCCGTGCTCAAGCGCGCCATGGCGCGCGGCATCAAGATCGTGACGCACGAAGCCGACAACCAGAAGAGCACCATGGCCGACATCGAGGCCTTCGACAACACCGCCTACGGCGCGCGCCTCAACGAGCGCCTGGCCGCCTGCATGGGCCAGCAGGGCAAATGGACCTCGCTGGTCGGTTCGCTGGGCAGCCAGTCGCACGTGCAATGGGCCGACGGCGGCGCCGAGAACGCCAAAAAGTACCCCAGGATGCAATTGGTCGACGCCAAGAACGAGTCGCTCAACGACGCCGAGAAGGCATACGGCAAGGCCAAGGAAATGCTGCGCAAGCACCCCGACCTGAAGGGCTTCCAGGGCTCGTCGTCGCTCGACGTGCTGGGCATCGGCCGCGCGGTGGAAGAAGCCGGCCTGCAGGGCAAGATCTGCGTGTACGGCACGGGCCTGCCGAGCGAGGCGGCCAAGTTCCTGGAGTCGGGCGCGGTCGGCGGCATCGCCTTCTGGGACCCGAAGGACGCGGGCCTGGCCATGAACAAGGCGGCCAAGATGCTGCTGGACGGCAAGACCATCGCCGACGGCGCCGACCTGGGCGTGCCGGGCTACAACAAGGTCTCGGTCAGGAAGGGGCCGGGCGCGGGCGTCGTCGTCACGGGCCAGGCCTGGATCGAGGTCGACAAGAAGAACTACAAGCAGTACGCGTTCTGAGCCCGGGAATGCCATGACCCTCACAGCGCCCCTCACGCAGGCCCCCGCCGGAACGCCGGCCGCAGGCCGCGTCTTTCTCGAGCTGCAGGATGTGCACAAGCGCTTCGCGGGCGTGCACGCGCTGCGCGGCATCGACCTCACGATCGAAGCCGGCGAGATCTACCACCTGCTCGGCGAGAACGGCTGCGGCAAGAGCACGCTCATCAAGATCATCTCGGGCGCGCAGCCCCCGAGCCAGGGGCGCATCGTGATCGATGGTCGCCCGCACGCGTCGCTGTCGCCGCTGAAGGCGCTCACGCTCGGCATCGAGACGGTCTACCAGGACCTGTCGCTGCTGCCGAACATGAGCGTGGCCGAGAACGTCGCGCTCAGCGAGCAACTGGTGCAAACCGGCGGCAAGCTGGCGCGGCATTTCGACCGCAAGGCGGTGGCCGCCACGGCCGTGCGCGCGCTGGAAACGGTGAAGCTGCCGGCCGATGCGGCCTTTCTCGCGCGGCGCGTGGACGAACTCCCCATCGCCACGCGACAACTCATTGCCATTGCGCGCGCCGTGGCCACGCGCGCGCGCATGGTCATCATGGACGAGCCCACCACCTCGCTCACGCAGAAGGAGGTCGACAACCTCGTGCACGTGGTCGAGGCGCTGCGCGCGCAGGGCGTGGCCGTGCTGTTCGTGAGCCACAAGCTCGACGAGTGCATCGCCATGGGCGGCCAGGCCATCGTGTTCCGTGACGGCAGCAAGGTGGCGCAGGGTCCGATCAAGGACTTCACCAAGGTCCAGATCGGGCACTGGATGACCGGCAAGCAGCTCGACGGCGCGCGCTATCGCCTCAGGGAACGCGGCACACAGGCGCTGCTGCACGTCGAAGGGCTGGGCCGCGGCGCGCAGTTCAGCGACGTGGACTTCACGCTGCACAAGGGCGAGATCCTGGGCATCACCGGGCTGCTCGACTCGGGCCGCAACGAACTGGCACTGGCCCTGGCCGGCGTGCAGGCCGCGGACCGCGGGCGCATCGCGCTCGACGGCCGGCAGATCACGCTGAAGACCCCGACGGACGGCATTCGCCAGGGCATCGGCTACGTGCCCGAAGACCGCCTGAGCGAAGGCCTGTTCCTGGACAAGCCGATCCGCGACAACATCGTCACGGCCGTGCTCGACCGCCTGCGCGGGCGCTTCGGCGCGCTCGACGCCGGGCAATGCCAGGCACTGGCCGAGCGCACCGTGAGCGACTTGCAGATCGCCACGCCCGATGTCGACCGCCCCGTGCAGTCGCTCTCGGGCGGCAACCAGCAGCGCGTGCTGATCGGCCGCTGGCTCGCCATCGGCCCGCGCGTGCTCATCCTGCACGGCCCCACCGTGGGCGTGGACGTGGGCTCGAAGGACACCATCTACCGCATCGTGCAGCGGCTGGCCGAACAGGGCCTCAGCGTCATCCTGGTAAGCGACGACCTGCAGGAGCTGCTGCAGAACTGCGACCGCATCCTGCTGATGCGCAAGGGCCGCATCGCCCACGACTTCGACGCGCAAGGCCTGGCCGAGAGCGAGCTCTACCGCGCCTTGATCTCCGACACACCCACGCCCACCGAGGCCCAGGCCCTCTCATGAACGTCTCCACCCTTCAAGCGCGCCCGGCCGCGGCGCCCACCCTGCCCCGCGCCTCCCTGCGCGAGTGGCTCGCGCAGCGCCCTTCAGCCTTCACGCTGGCGCTGATCGTGCTGGTGTGCCTGGCTGTCGGCGCCATCAACCCGAGCTTCTTCCAGTTGCCGGTGCTGTTCGACATCGTGCGCGCCTGCACCGTGCTCGGCCTGTTCGCACTGGGCGTGCTGATCGTGCTGGCCGCCGGCGGCATCGACGTGTCGTTCGCGGCCATTGCCGCGCTCACGATGTACAGCATCACCAAGCTGGTTCTGAACTACTTCCCGGACGCCCACATCGCCGTGCTGCTGGTGGCCGGCGCGGCCAGCGGCGCGGTGCTGGGCGTGCTCAACGGACTGCTCGTGCATTGGCTGAAGGCGCCCTCGCTCATCGTGACCATCGGAACGCAGTACCTGTACCGCGGCATCCTGCTGACCTTCGTGGGCACGGTGTTCTTCATGAACGTGCCCGCGCCGATGGACGCCTTCGGCAAGCTCGCGCTCTGGCGCTTCGACACGCCGCAGGGCCTGCACGTGGTGCTGCCGGCCACCGTGCTGGTGCTGGCCGGCGCGGCGGTGCTGACCTGGTGGCTGCTGAACCGCACGCTCATCGGCCGCGCGGTGTATGCCATTGGCGGCAGCCTCACGATCGCGGAACGGCTGGGCTACAACCTGCGCACCGTGCACGTCTTCGTGTTCGCCTATGCGGGCTTGCTGTCGGGGCTGGCGGGCATCGTGCATGTGTCGAGCACCCGGCTGGCGAACCCGTTCGACCTGGTGGGCAACGAGCTGGACGTGATCGCGGCCGTGATCCTGGGCGGCGCGCGCATCACCGGCGGCAGCGGCACCGTGGGCGGCACGCTGCTGGGCGTGGTGCTGGTCACGCTGATCAACAGCGTGCTGATTCTTGCGGGCGTGCCGAGCACCTGGCAGAAGGTGATCATCGGCGGCTTCATTCTGGTGGCGGGAACCTGCTTTGCCATGCGCAAGCGCGGCTGAACGACGACGATGCTCCAGCAACAACAGACGAGAACCCCGATCGCGATCGCGACTGCGCGCGGCGCCATGTACGAACACGACACGCTGCGCGCTCCCGAGCCGGGATCGGAGCTCGCGCCGCGCAGCCTGGTGCGCTGCACGGCGCACGGCGCCCCCTCGCCGCAAGAGCGCTGGCACTACCACGACGACTACGAGCTTCATCTCATCGTGGCGACCCGCGGCAAGGCCTACATCGGCGACGACATCTCGAATTTCGGGCCGGGTTCTCTGGTCCTCATCGGACCGCTGGTGCCGCACAACTTCGTGTCCTTCGACCTGCCCGCGCAGGGCGTCGAGGTGCGCAGCCTCACCATCCAGTTCAAGGACGACAGCCTGCGCAAGGCAACGGATCTGTTTCCCGAGCTCCACGACGCGATGCAGTTCCTGAACCGTGCGGGGCGCGGCATCGAATTTCTCGACGTCGGCGAGGACGTCCGGCGCCGCATTCATCGCGTCCGGGCCCTGTCGGGCCTGGCACGCTTCACGGAGTTCGCCGCGCTTCTGAACGAACTGGCGAAATGGCCTTCGTGCCGGTCGCTCTCGTCGATCGAGAGCCGCGAGCAAGTGGAGCGCAGAACGACGCGCGACGCCGCCCAGCACCAGCAGCGGATCGAGAAAGCGCTCGCGCACATCCACGAACACTGCGCGCTCGGCCTGTCGCTGGAAAGCGTGAGCACGCACGCCGGCATGACCCGCTCGGCCTTCTCGCGGTTCTTCAAGCTTGCCACCGGTCATACGTTCACCGAATTCGTGACGCGCGTGCGCATCACCGAGGCCTGCCGGCTGCTGCGCGAAGGCCGGCACGCCGTCTCCAGCATCTGCTACCTGGTCGGGTTCAACAACGTGTCGAACTTCAACCGCCACTTTCGACGGATCAAGGGCGTGACGCCCAGCGAATTCCGCAACGACACGGCGTACCGCCGAACCGTGCAATGAGCGGCGGCGGTGGGGGCCGTCGCTAAGACGAAGAGATCGTCGGGGCTTCCTGCCGCCCGGCAGTGTCACGAGACACGTTGCTTTGCAACAACAGCGCTCAGGGTCGCGGAGGCATTCGTCTAGCAGTACGATCCAAAGGTTTACTTTCAAGCCCGCAAAAGGAGCCTCGATGGCTGGACAACCGCAAACCCCGCCGCGTGGCACGACATCGCTGGACCGCACGCTGGAAAAAAGCGAGCAGGTGGCCGCCGATGTGCAGCGGGCCTCCGACAACCTGGCCGTGGTGAACACGGTGCTCGAACAGGAGCTGCCCGACGAAGTACAGGTCGGTGAAGTGGCGCAAGCCATCGAACACACGAGCCAGCTCGAGGAAAAGCTGGCCAAGTCCGCGAAGAAGCTGGCCGAGGTCAACGCGGCCCTGAGTGAAGAGATCGAGAAGCGGCTCGAGGTGACGGCCGAACGCGACGAGAGCCAGGCGCTGGCCGAGAAGCTCAAGGCCAGGATCCGCGCGGAAAACGCCGACTGACCCTCCGCATCGTCGCGCTCCGCTCCCGCCGTCCGTATCCCTTCTCCTACGCTGCGGCGGCGTCCGGCACGCTACGCTATTGGTTCTCAAAGCGAAACCACGGCATGGCCCTCATCACGTTCCTCGTCGAGGACAACAAGACCATCAGGGACAACCTGGTCCCTGCACTCGAGGACCTGGTCAACGGCCATGTGGTCGGCTTCGCCGAAACCGAATCGGATGCGCTCGCGTGGATCGCGGCGCACCCCGACGACTGGCAGCTCCTGATCGTCGACCTGTTCCTCAAGGAAGGCTCCGGCCTCGGCGTGCTGGCCGGCTGCAAGACGCGCAAGCCGGGGCAGCGCGTCGTGGTGCTGAGCAACTACGTCACCGCCGACATTCGCGCGCGCTGCGGGGCCCTGGGCGCCGACGCCGTGTTCGACAAGTCGCGCGACCTCGACGCCTTCATCGAGTACTGCAACACCGACCGCCCCTCGGGCCTTGCGCCGCTGTGAACCACCGCTGAAGCGCGCATGAAAAGCGCATGAAAAAAGGGCCCGAAGGCCCTTTCTCTTTGGCGCAAAGTGCGCGCAGTTGCCGAAGCGAATCAGCGCACCACGGCGATCTGCGTGCGCGCGCCGCCCTTGTAGGTGTACAGCGTCAGCGCGCCGTTCTTGATGTCGCCCTTTTCGTCGAAGGCGATCGGGCCGGTCACGCCCTTGTATTGCACCTTGCCGACTTCAGGCAGGTACTTGGCGGGGTCCGAGGAACCGGCCTTGACCATGGCTTCGGCCAGCACATTGACCGCGTCGTACACGTACGGTGCATAGATCTGCACTTCGACGCCGTTCTTGGTCTTGAACTTGGCCTTGAAGTCTTCCAGCGGCTGCTTGAAGTCGCCGTCCACGCCGCCGGCTTCGGCGCACACCACCATGTCTTCGCCGATGGCATCGCCAGCCAGCTTCGGCAGTTCGCCGGTGCACAGGCCGTCGCCGCCCATGAACTTGACGTTCAGGCCGAGTTGCTTGACTTGCTTGAGCATCGGGCCGCCGACGGCGTCCATGCCGCCGAAGAACAGGACGTCGGGCTTGGAGGCCTTCAGCTTGGTCAGGATGGCGTTGAAGTCGGTCGACTTGTCGGTGGTGAATTCGTGGCCCACGATGGTGGCGCCAGCGGCCTTGGCCGACTTCTCGAATTCTTCGGCAACGCCCTGGCCGTAGGCCGTGCGGTCGTCGATCACGGCAATGTTCTTGCCCTTGAGCGTTTCGACGGCGTACTTGCCCAGCGTGCCGCCGAGTTGCGTGTCGTCGGCCACCACGCGGAACGTGGTCTTGAAGCCTTGGCGCGTGTACTTCGGGTTCGTGGCCGAAGGCGAGATCTGCGGAATGCCGGCGTCGCTGTACAGCTTCGAGGCGGGGATGGTGGTGCCCGAGTTCAGGTGGCCGACCACGCCGTTGACCTTTTCGTCCACGAGCTTCTGGGCCACTGCGGTGCCTTGCTTCGGATCGCCGGCGTCGTCTTCGGCGACCAGCTCGAACTTGGCGGTCTTGTCACCGATCTTCAGGCCCTTGGCGTTCAGGTCCTCGATGGCCATCTTCGCGCCCATTTCGTTGTCCTTGCCGAGGTGGGCAATGGGACCGCTGGTAGGTGCCACGTGACCGATCTTGACGACCAGCGTTTCTCCGGCAGGTGCGGGTGCAGCTGCAGCCGGAGCCGCGGCGGTCGGTGCTGGAGCGGGAGCAGCAGCTTCTTCTTTCTTGCCGCAAGCCACGAGCGTGATTGCAGCCAGCGCGACCGCAGTCCATTTCAATTGCATGAGAACCTCCAGAACTTGGATAAAAGAATAAAAAACCGGTCGTGTGATCCGGGCTGCTAGACCTCGCAAGTTTCGCGCCGCAGACCAGCGGCACCCTCACGCCCTTCCGACCTGCGGCGCAGTTTAGCCGGGAATTTATGCGCCGGAAGCTGGCGTAGACCCTGTGTTTTCGCTGAGTTCGGCGGCCATTGCCTCGATCACCAACGCACGCAGAACGGCTTCGATTTCATTGCGCAAACGCGGCACCATTGCGTCGAGTTGATGCTGAACGGCAGCTGACACGGTGTCGCTCAAACGCTCTTCCAGAGACAGGTCGACGCGCTGCAGAACACGGTGCAGAAGCTGCTCTTCGAGGCTGACGATTTCGGCCTGCGACAACTGCGCTGCGGGCGGCAGTGCCATGGTGCTCGCCGGGTCGGGCGCGGCGGTCGGCGCGGCCTCGGGTTCCGGCTGCGCCAGGCCCGCGGGCTGCGCCGGAATCTCGAGCACCGTGGTCAGGGTGGGAACGAACCGGGGCGGCGTGCGCAGCGTGCTGGCCATGTCAGGAACTCTTTGCGAAGTCGTGCGGCTGGATGGTGTAGCCGCGGTCGGCGTAGTGGCGCCAGCGCGAGCGGCCGACCTGGCGGTCGTTGCCCTCGTCGCTCACGATGTCGATGAGGCGCTCGTAGCGCTCGAAGCCCGCGGGCACTTCGAGCCCGAGGTTCACCAGCATCTCGCGGTGCGGCAGCGAGGCCGCATCGGCCCCGTCCGAAGAAAGAATGACGGGCGAGCGAGCGACCACATGGGCCGGTGCGTCGCCACGGCAATGCGCGACGAAGTCGACCGGCGACAGCTGCCAGAGCGCGGCGTCCACCACGTCGAGCGCACGCGCATCGCCCACCACCACCACGCGCAGGCCGCGCGTGTTGACGGCCTTGCGAACCAGCCGGCAGGCGTAGTTCAGCTTGTCGGGCGCGTTGTAGTGAAAACCGATTTCCGTCACTTGGCGGACCGGGCCTTTCGAGCCGGGGATGCGGGCGTCTTGGGGGATGCCTTGGGCGATGTCTTGGGCGTTGGGGCCTTGTCGGCCGCGCCCACCTTTTCGCCGCCCGCGCGGCTCATGAGGTACGAAACGAGCAGCCCCACCGGGCGACCCGTCGAGCCCTTGGCCGCCCCGCTCTTCCAGGCCGTGCCCGCGATGTCGAGGTGGGCCCAGGCGAAGTCGCCGGTGAAGCGCTGCAGGAACTTGGCGGCGGTGATGGCACCACCGGCCCGGCCCGCGATGTTGGCCACGTCGGCGAAGTTGCTCTTGAGGCCTTCCGCGTAGTCGTCGTCGAGCGGCAGGCGCCAGCAGCGATCTTGCGAGGTCTCGCCCGCCGCCTGAAGTGCGGCGGCCAGTGTTTCGTCGCTGGAGAACAGCCCGCTGCGCACGCCGCCGAGCGCCACCACGCAGGCGCCGGTCAGCGTGGCGATGTCGATCACGGCGGCGGGGTCGAAGCGCTTGGCATAGGTCAGCGCATCGCACAGGATCAGGCGGCCCTCGGCGTCGGTGTTGAGCACCTCGATGGTCTGCCCGCTCATGCTCGTGACCACGTCGCCGGGCTTGACCGAGCGGCCGTCGTTCATGTTCTCGCACGAGGGGATCAGGCCGACGACGTTGATGTTCGGCTGGATGTCGCCCAGCGCGCGGAAGGTGCCGAGCACGCTGGCCGCGCCGCACATGTCGAACTTCATCTCGTCCATTTCGGCGGCCGGCTTGAGCGAAACGCCGCCGGTGTCGAAGGTGATGCCCTTGCCGACCAGCACCACGGGCGCCTGGTCCTTGGGCCCGCCCTGGTAGCGCAGCACGATGAAGCGCAGCGGCTCGGCCGAGCCCTGCGCCACGGCCATGAACGAGCCCATGCCGAGCTTCTCGACTTCCTTCGGGCCCAGCACTTCGCACTTGATCTTCGGCAGCTTGGCCAGCGCCTTGGCGGCCTCGCCCAGCAGCGTGGGCGTGGCGTGGTTGGCCGGGCGGTTGCCCCACTCCTTGGCCAGCTCGATGCCCTGGACGGTGCCGCGGGCATCGTTGAAGGCGGCGGTCACGCCGGCCGCATCGGGCACGCCGACGGTCAGGTGGCGGATGCTGCGCGGCTCCGCCTTCGACTTGGTGGTCGTGTAGACATAGCTGGCGTCAGCCGCCGCCGTGACGGCGCAAGCCACCGCGGCGCCGTCGGCGGGCTGCGCGAACACCACGACCACCCGCTTCGGCCCCTGGGCCTTGGCCGCGCCGACCGCCGCCGTCACGCCGCTGCGCACCGACGCGGGCTTGCCGTCGCCGATGGCCGCGAGCACCACGCGGGACGCCACGACGTCGTCCGGGCGGTACAGCGAGAGCAGTTTTCCGGCCTTGTCGGGCAGGTCGCCGGCCTTGCGGGCACTGGCCGCCAGCACGGAAAGCGGGTCTTTGGTGGTGAGCGGGGCGCTGCCGACGAGCACGATCAGGACATCGGATTTCTCGGCTGCGGCCTGGGCGACGGTGAGGGTCTTGAGTTGAAAGTCCATAATCCTTTTTTTCCTCGAACGATGTTATTCCATTCTTCCCTACGCAAGGAGCTGTCCCGCAGCTTCGGAGCGACCCTCGTGGTTCTGGTCACCATCGTGATGACCATGATGCTCATCCGTACCCTCGGGCTCGCGTCCAAGGGCAGTGTGAACCCGCAGGAGGTGTTCCTGGTGATGGCCTACACGGTGCTCGGCTACATGCCGACCATCCTGAGCCTGAGCCTGTTCATCGCCATCGTCGGCACGCTCTCGCGCATGTACCGCGACAGCGAAATGGTCATCTGGTTTTCCAGTGGCCGCGGTCTCATGGACTTCGTGAAGCCCCTGTTCCGCTTCGCCTGGCCGGTGCTGATCCTGATCGCCGTCATGGCGCTGGTGGGCTGGCCCTGGGCCAACTCGCAGACCATCGGCATGCGCAAGCAGTACGAGCAGCGCAGCGACATCGAGCGCGTGGCGCCCGGTGAGTTCCGCGAATCGGCCGGCCGCGTGCGGGTGTTCTTCATCGACAAGGAGACGCCGGACAACTCCAAGGCCACCAACGTCTTCATCTGGTCGATCGAGCGCAACATGCAGATCACCACCTCGGCGCGCAGCGGCAGCATCGAGAACATCGGCGATTCGCGCTACCTGCTGCTGAACAACGGCCAGCGGCTGGAGCAGCCAATGGCCAACACCGGCCTGAAGATCAGCGAATTCAAGACCTACGGCACCCGCGCCGGCGGCGGCTCCGGCCTCGTGGACGACGCCACGCCGTCCCGCGCCCGCACCACGCTGTCGCTGCTGGGCGACCCGAGCGACGTGAGCCGGGGCGAGCTGGCCTGGCGCATCGGCATGCTGCTGACCGCCGTCAACTTCGTGCTGCTGGCCCTGAACGTGTCCAGCGCCAACCCCCGCGTCGGGCGCAGCGGCAACCTGCTGCTGGCCCTGTTCGCCTTCGTCGTCTACTACAACATGCTGAACCTGGGCCAGAGCTGGATCAGCTCGGGCCGCTTCGGCATGGACGGCTTCATGGTGGCGCTGCACGGGGGCGTGCTGCTCATCAACCTGGCGTGGCTCAGCGCGCGCCAGAACAACTGGGGGCGCGGCGCCAAGCGCAGCCGCGCCGTGACGCCGATGCCAACGCCAAAGATCGAACCCACCACGTGAAAACGATAAGACGCCTGATCTACGCGGAGGTGCTGAAGTCCGTCGCGTTCGTGACGCTCGGCTTCCTGAGCCTCTTTTTCTTCTTCGACTTCGTCGACGAGCTGCAGTCCATCGGCAAGCCCGACAGCCTCAACTACGGGCCACTGCAGGCGCTGATCTATGTCGCCCTGCTGATCCCGAGCCACCTGTACGAGCTGCTGCCGATCACGGTGCTGATCGGCGCCATCTTCGTGATGGCGCGGCTGGCGCAAAGCTCCGAATACACCATCCTGCGCACCAGCGGCCTGGGGCCCTGGCGCGCGCTGCGCACCCTGCTGCTGCTGGGCATCGGCTTCGTGGTGCTGACCTTCGCCATCGGCGACTACGTGGCGCCGAATTCGGAGCGCACGGGCCAGCTGCTCAAGGCGCGCTACCAGGGCACCTACTCGCTGGCGGGCAACACCGGCGCGTGGCTCAAGGAAAAGCGCGGCGACGTCTCCTATGCCGTCAACGTGCTGGCCATCGACCGCAAGGGCGCGCTGAAGAACCCGCGCATCTTCGAGTTCGACGACAAGGGCTACATCAGCATGCAGGTCACCGCGGACTCGGCGACCATCGGCAGCGACGGCCACTGGATCCTCACCGACGTGAACGAGCAGAAGTACGACACGCGCAGCTCGGCCGAACAGGCCCACATCGTCAGCACCCAGCTCCCGCAATTGAACTGGCCGACCTCGCTGACCAGCGAGATGGTCTCGGTCGCGCTGCTGCGGCCCGACCGCATGAGCACGATCGACCTGTTCGACTACATCCGCCACCTGGACGCCAACGGCCAGACCGCGCAGCGCTACGAAATCGAGTTCTGGCGCAAGGTGTTCTACCCGCTGTCGTGCCTGGTGATGGTGGTGCTCGCCCTGCCCTTCGCCTACCTGCACTTCCGCCAGGCGGGCATCACGACCTACGTGTTCGGCGGCGTGATGATCGGCATCAGCTTCTTCCTGCTGAACAACGTGTTCGGCTACCTCGGCAACCTGAGCAACTGGTCGCCGTGGCTCACGGCGGCGGCGCCGGGGCTGATCTATTCGGTGATGTCGTTGACGGCCTTCAGCTGGCTGGTCTTGCGACGATGACCACGCCCCCCGGCAAGAAGCAGGCGCAGGGCATCATCCTGCTGGCGCACGGCTCGCGCGACGCGCGCTGGCGCGAGCCCATCGAGGCCGTGGCCACGCGCGTGATCGGGCGCGCGCCCGACGCGCTCGTGACCTGCGCCTACATGGAGCTGGCCACGCCGGACCTGCCGACCGCGACAGCGGCGCTGATCACCGCCGGCGCCACCGCCATCCGCGTGGTGCCGCTGTTCCTGGGCATGGGCAAGCACGCCCGCGAAGACCTGCCGCAGCAGCTCGAAGCGCTGCGCCAGCGCTGGCCCGCCACCGACATTTCGCTCGCCCGCATCGTGGGCGAAGAGCCCGAACTGGTCGACCTGCTGGCCAAAATTGCCATCAAAACCTGAAGTTCCGGCCATTTCGATAGATTCCGAAGGCATAATGAATTCCGCAATAAGACGGAATTTGATATGAATCTGCATCAGTTCAAGTTTGTTCAGGAAGCCGTGCGGCGCAACCTGAACCTCACCGAGGCGGCCAAGGCGCTGCATACCTCGCAGCCCGGTGTCTCCAAGGCCATCATCGAGCTCGAGGAAGAACTGGGCGTTGAAATCTTCGCGCGCCACGGCAAGCGCCTCAAGCGCGTCACGGAGCCGGGCCAGCACGTCATCGCCAGCATCGAGCTGATCATGCGCGAGGTGGGCAACTTGAAGCGCATCGGCGAACAGTTCAGCGCCCAGGACAGCGGCACCCTTTCGATTGCCACCACCCACACGCAGGCGCGCTACGTGCTGCCCGTGCCCGTGGCCAACCTGCGCGAGGCCTACCCCAAGGTCAACGTGAGCCTGCACCAGGGCTCGCCCGACCAGGTGGCGCGCATGGTGATCGACGAGATCGCCGAGATCGGCATTGCCACCGAATCGCTCGACGGCTATGCCGAGCTCGTGACCCTGCCCTGCTACGAATGGCAGCACGTGCTGGTGCTGCCCAAGGACCATCCGCTGGCGGCCAAGGAGCGCATTTCGCTCGAAGACCTGGCGCTCGAGCCCATCATCACCTACCACCCGTCGTTCACCGGCCGCACGCGCATCGACCACGCCTTCGCGCAGAAGAAGCTCACGCCGCGCATCGCGCTCGAAGCCATCGACTCCGACGTGATCAAGACCTATGTGCGCCTGGGCCTTGGCGTGGGCATCGTGGCCGAAATGGCCGTGCGCGACGAGTCGAACGCCGACCTCGTGGTGCGCCCCATGGGCCATGTGTTCGGCCAGAATATCGCCCGCGTCGCCTTCAAGCGCAGCGCCTATCTGCGCAACTTCGTCTTCAAGTTCGCCGAGCTGCTGAGCGACCGCCTCGACCGCAACCTGATCGCAAAAGCCCTGAGCGGCCATCAACAAGATTACGAGCTATGAGCACAGTTCACGCCCCACGCACGCCCGACGTCGGCACCAAGCTGCCCTCCGTCGGCACCACCATCTTCACCGTCATGTCGACGCTGGCCGCCGAGAAGAACGCGGTCAACCTGGGCCAGGGTTTTCCGGATTTCAACTGCGATCCGAAGCTGCTCGAAGACGTGACGGCGGCCATGGCCGCGGGCCACAACCAGTACCCGCCGATGCCGGGCATTGCGGCGCTGCGCGATGCCATCGCCGCCAAGATCTCAGCGCTGTACGGCCACGACTACAGCGCGGCCACGGAAATCACCGTGACCGCCGGCGCCACGCAAGCCATCATCACGGCCATCCTCGCCGTGGTGCGCGCGGGCGACGAAGTGATCGTGCTGGAGCCCTGCTACGACAGCTACGTGCCCAACATCGAACTGGCCGGCGGCAGCGTGGTGCGCGTGCCGCTCACCCCGGGCACCTTCCGTCCCGACTTCGACAAGATCGCCGCCGCACTCACGCCGCGCACGCGCGCCATCATCATCAACACGCCGCACAACCCGAGCGCCACCGTCTGGACCGAGGCCGAGATGCGCAAGCTCGAGGAGCTGCTCGCCCCCACCGACGTGTTCGTGATCAGCGACGAGGTCTACGAGCACATGGTGTTCGACGCCGCGCGCCATGAAAGCGTGGCGCGTTTCCCCGGCCTGGCGGCGCGCAGCTTCATCGTCAGCAGCTTCGGCAAGACCTACCACGTCACCGGCTGGAAGGTCGGCTTCGTGGCCGCGCCGGCGCCGCTGATGGCCGAGTTCCGCAAGGTGCACCAGTTCAACGTGTTCACCGTGAACACGCCGATGCAGCACGCGCTCGCGCGCTACATGGCCGAGCCCAAGCCGTACCTCGAACTGCCGGCCTTCTACCAGCGCAAGCGCGACCTGTTCGCCGCCGGCCTGGCCGAGAAGACGCGCTTCAAGCTGCTGCGCAGCGAGGGCAGCTACTTCCAGTGCGTCGACATCTCGGCGGTGAGCGACCTGTCGGAAGCCGACTTCTGCCTCTGGCTCACGCGCGAGATCGGCGTGGCGGCGATCCCGCTGTCGGCCTTCTACGGCAACGGTTTCGACCAGCGCGTGGTGCGCTTCTGCTTCGCCAAGAAAGACGAGACGCTGCTCGCCGCGCTGGAGCGGCTCGCGCGCCTCTGACAGGCCCAGCGCGCCTGCCTGCGGGCCGGCCGGCAAAGCGCCGACGCCCGCGGTAGGACTTTGGCTGACCGCCGAAGGGGCGGCTATCCGGCGATGCGCGCGACGGGGCGGGGTGAGCATGAAAGCTCATCACAACAACGCCCTGGAGAAAACATGTCGCTCTCGTTCATTCTGCTGATCATTCTGATCCTGATACTGATCGGCGCGCTGCCGAGCTGGGGCTACAGCCGCTCCTGGGGCTACGGTCCCAGCGGCGGGGTGGGCCTGATCGTGCTGATCGTCGTGATCCTGGTGCTCATGGGACGCATATAGACGCAGCCAGCCCCTGAAAAAACAAAGCCCGCGACCGCGGGCTTTGTTTTTGTTCGCCGCGCCCCCGGTCAGGCCTGCAACTGCGCCCAGGCCTTGTCCAGCCGCTTCACGCTCACCGGCTGCGGCGTGCGCAGCTCCTGCGCGAAGAAGCTCACGCGCAACTCCTCGAGCAGCCAGCGGAATTCGAGCATGCGCTCGTCCACCACGCCCTTGCGTTCGGCCACCAGGCGCCAGTAGCGCTGGTCCTGCGGCTTGAGTTCGGCCAGCTTGGCGGCGTCGCGCGCGGGGTCGGCGCGCAGCTTGTCGAGCCGCAGCACGATGGCCTTCAGGTAGCGCGCAAAGTGCTGCAGCTGCGTCCACGGCGCATCGGCGATGAAGCGCTTGCCGACCAGGCGCTGCAGCTGCTGCGCGGCGTCCTGCACGGCTTCGGGCTGGATCTTCGTGTCCTTGATCTTGCGCGCGGCCGCCGCGTACTCCACGAGGATGATCGACGCGAGGCGGGCCACTTCATTGGCGATCAGCGTGAGCCGACCGCGCCCCTCTTCCAGCCGCTTCTTGAACGCGAACTCGTCGGTGGGCAAGGGCTCCTGCAGGAACGCGCGGTCGATCGCCACGTCGATGATCTGCGTGCGCAGCTCTTCCGACGTGCCGAGCGGCATGTAGGCCACCGACATCTTCTGCAGGTCGGGGATGTTCTTCTCGAGGTACTTGAGCGCGTCTTTCAGCTGCAGCGCGAACAGGCGACGCAGGCCGGCGCGGTGCTTGGCGGCGGCCACGGCGGGCTCGTCGAACACCTCGATGGTCACGGCGTCGCCCTCGTCGCGCAGCGCCGGAAAGCCGATCAGCGATTGCGAGCCGCGCCGCACTTCCATCAGCTCGGGCAACTCGCCGAAGGTCCAGGCCGTGTAGCGCTGGCCGGCGGGCAATGCGGCGGGCGCAGGCGTGTTCGCAGCCGCTTTTGCGGGCGTCTTCGCGCCGTCTTGCGTGGCCGCGGCCTTCTTCTCGGGCGACGCCTTCACGTTCAGCCCCGCCAGCGCCTGGAACGCGCCGCGCGCCTGCGCACCAAGCTCGGCCTTCAGCGCCCCCAGGTTGCGCCCCATGCCCAGCTGTCGGCCGTGCTCGTCGATCACGCGCAGGTTCATGAACAGGTGCGGCGGCAGCATGTCGAGCTTGAAGTCGGCGCGCTTGACGTCGATGCTGGTCATGTCGCGCACGCGCTTGAGCAGCACGTCGGTCAGCGAACCCGCGCCGAACAGCTCGGGCACCGACAGCGCCTCGGCCAGCTTGGAGGCCGACTCCGGCAGCGGCACCAGCCGCGAGCGCGGGCGCTGCGGCAGGCTCTTGAGCAGCGCCTGGATCTTGTCCTTGAGCATGCCGGTCACGAGCCATTCGCAACGCTCTTCGCTCACCTGGTTGAGCACGAACAACGGCACGCTGACGGTGAGCCCGTCTTTCGCGTCGCCGGGTTCGTGCAGGTAGGTCGCGGCGCAGTCCACGCCGCCCAGCCGCAGCGTCGGCGGGAACGACTGCGTGGTGATGCCGGCCGCCTGATGGCGCATCAGCTCGTCGCGCGTCAGGAACAGCAGGCGCGGCTGGTCCTTCGACGTGTGGCGGTACCAGTTCTCGAAGGTGATGCCGCTGGCCACGTCGGCGGGCAGTTGCGCGTCGTAGAAGGCGAAGATCAGCTCGTCGTCGACCAGCACGTCCTGCCGGCGCGACTTGTGCTCCAGTCCCTCGACCTCGCGCACCAGCTTGCGGTTGGCCGTGAGAAACGGGAACTTGCTTTCCCACTGCCCGCCGACCAGCGCTTCGCGGATGAAGATTTCGCGCGCCGCCACCGGGTCGACCTTGGTGAAGTCGACGCGCCGCCCGCTGTACACCACCAGGCCGTACAGCGTTGCGCGCTCCAGCGCCGAGACCTGCGCGCCCTTCTTTTCCCAGTGCGGGTCGAGCAACTGCTTCTTCAGCAGATGCCCCGCCACCTGCTCGAGCCACTGCGGCTCGATGTTGGCCACGCCGCGCCCGAAGAGCCGCGTGGTCTCGACCAGTTCGGCGGCCACGATCCAGCGGCCCGGCTTCTTCTTCAGGTGCGCGCCCGGGTGCTTGTAGAACTTGATGCCACGCGCGCCGAGGTAGGCCTCGTCGTCTTCGAGCTTCCAGCCCACGTTGCCCAGCAGGCCCGCAAGCATCGACAGGTGCAGCGGCTCGTAGCCCGCGGGCTCGGCGTTGATGCGCCACTTGTGCTCGGTCACGACCGTGAGCAGCTGCGAATGGATGTCGCGCCACTCGCGCACGCGGCGGATGTTGATGAAGTTCTGGCGCAGCAACTGCTCGTACTGGCGGTTGCTGAGCTTGTGGGTGTCGCCGTGGCCGCCGCGCGCGTCGGCGATCCACTTCCACAGCCGCAGGTAGCCGCTGAACTCGCTCTTCTCGTCGTCGAATTTCGAATGGGCCTGGTCGGCCTGCTGCTGCGCTTCCATCGGGCGGTCGCGCACGTCCTGCACGCTGAGCGCGGACGCGATGATCAGCACTTCTTCGAGCGCACCGCGCGCGCGGGCTTCCAGGATCATCCGGCCTACGCGCGGGTCGAGCGGCAGCCGCGAGAGTTCGGCGCCGGTGTGCGTGAGCTCGTTGGCGTCGTCGACCGCGCCGAGCTCGTTCAGCAGCTGGTAGCCGTCTGCAATCGCGCGCGGCGACGGCGCTTCCAGGAACGGAAACTGTGCCACGTCGCCCAGGCGCAGCGACTTCATCCGCAAGATCACGCCCGCCAGCGACGAGCGCAGGATCTCGGGGTCGGTGAAGCGCGGCCGGCCTTCGAAGTCTTTCTCGTCGTAGAGCCGGATGCAGATGCCGTTCGCCACGCGGCCGCAACGGCCCGCGCGCTGGTTGGCCGCGGCCTGGCTGATCGGCTCGACCAGCAGCTGCTCGACCTTGCTGCGGAAGCTGTAGCGCTTGACGCGCGCCGTGCCGGTGTCGATCACGTAGCGGATGCCCGGCACGGTGAGCGAGGTCTCGGCCACGTTGGTGGCCAGCACGATGCGCCGCCCGTTGTGGCTCTCGAAGATGCGGTCCTGCTCGGGGCCCGACAGCCGCGCGAACAGCGGCAGCACCTCGGCGCTGCGAAACAGCGGCTGGTGGCTGACGTGGCGCCGCAGGTGGTCGGCGGCCTCGCGGATCTCGCGCTCGCCGGGCAAGAAGATCAGGATGTCGCCCGCGTGGTGCGGGTCGCGCCAGAGCTCGTCGACCGCGTCGGCAATGGCGTCGTTCAGGTCGTGCTCGCGCGACTCTTCGAAGGGCCGGTAGCGCTGCTCCACCGGGAAGGTGCGGCCCGACACCATGATGGTCGGCGCCGGCCCCTTGGCCGAGGCGAAGTGCTGCGCGAAGCGGTCGGCGTCGATGGTGGCCGAGGTGACGATCACCTTCAGGTCGGGCCGGCGCGGCAAGATCTCGCGCAGGTAGCCCAGCAGGAAGTCGATGTTCAGCGAGCGCTCGTGCGCCTCGTCGATGATGAGCGTGTCGTAGGCCTTCAGCAGCGGGTCGGTCTGCGTCTCGGCCAGCAGGATGCCGTCGGTCATCAGCTTGACCGAGGCGTCGCGGCTCAGCCGGTCCTGGAAGCGCACCTTGAAGCCGACCACGTCGCCCAGCGGCGTCTTCAGCTCTTCGGCGATGCGCTTGGCCACCGAGCTGGCGGCAATGCGGCGCGGCTGCGTGTGGCCGATGAGACGGCCCTTGCCCGGCTCGGCATTGAGCTTGCCGCGCCCCAGCGCGAGCGCGATCTTGGGCAACTGCGTGGTCTTGCCCGAACCCGTTTCGCCGCACACGATCACGACCTGGTGCGCCGAGATGGCGGCCATGATCTCGTCGCGCCTGCCGGAAACAGGGAGCGACTCGGGGAATTCGATTCGAAGCGGTGCGGAGGGGGTCGTGGTCGTCAAGGGAAGGCAGTCGTCGGGCTGGCGCGGCGGGCAAACCATCGATTATCGGTGCGCGCGGCGTTTGTTGCAGTGCGCCCACAGTGCGCCACGGGATGGCGATGCGCGGCGTAAATAGTCTTTACTCTACCGCAGGCCGCCGCTACGATCGCGTCCATGTCCTGCCTTGCCCCCACCTCTTTGCGCCGTCGCTGCGCAAGCCGTGCGCCCACCGCGCATGGACGGGTCAAGTTGCCTCGCCCGGCCTGAAGCCGCGCCCCGCGCGCTTCGGACACAGAAGCGCCGCAACCGCCCCCACAGCGCCCCACCGCCGACTCCTTCGCGTGAAGGAGCGGCCGCTTTTCCGTACCTGTTCGATCAAGAAGAAAAACACCATGTCCAAAGACATCCACATCCACTCCAACCTGCATGTCCAGCTGTCCGAGCGCACGCGCCAGCTGCAGACCGTTGCCGAAGCCCTGAAGACCGAGCTCTTCGGCATCGACGACATCATCGATCGCGTGATCGATTCGCTGCGCGCCTGGTATGTGCTGCCGCAGCTCATCAGCCGCCCCGTCATCGTCTGCCTCTGGGGCCTCACCGGCACCGGCAAGACCCAGCTGGTGCGCCGCCTGGCCCAGCACCTGGGCTTCTACGACCGCTTCATCGAAGTGCAGATGGACGGCTTCAGCCACGGCTCGGGCTACCACAGCCGCGGCTCGATCTCGGCCATGCTGGCCGCCTCGGGCATTGCCGAAGGCACGCCGGGCATCCTGGTGCTGGACGAGTTCCAGCGCTTTCGCACGGTCGACGGCAACGGGCACGACGCCAAGGTCGAGCGTTACCAGGACGTGTGGGCGCTGCTGTCCGACGGCCGCCTGCCGCCCGCGCTGTCGATGCTGCGCGAGATCGAGTCGTCGCTCGCGCAAGCCGAATACGAGCAAGACCGCGACGGCCCCGCCGACAAGAAGAAAGACGGCCACAAGAAGCGCAAGCTGCACCTGACGCCCTGGGAGGCCCGCGAGGTCAAGCGCTGCCTGAAGCTGCCCGACACCCTGCTGCAGATCATGGCGTGGAAGCCCTCGCAGGTGCATGCGCGCCTGCGCGACTTCCGCGATTCGCAGCAGAGCTGGGAGACCGACTACAGCAAGCTGCTGGTGTTCGTTTCGGGCAACCTGGACGAGATGTACGCCGAGACCGCGCGCCGCGTGGAGGACTGCGACACCGACGCCGACATCTTCCATGCGCTGACGAAGAAGCTCTCGGTCATCGACGTGAAGAAGGCGCTGGCCGAGCGCTTCCGCCCCGAGCAGATCGCGCGCCTGGGCAACAACCACGTGATCTACCCCTCGTTCAACCGCGCGACCTACGTGCGCCTGATCCTGTCGATCTGCGACCGCTACGTGGCCGAGATCCAGGAAAGCTCCGGCGTGCGCTTCGTGCTCGACGCGAGCGTGTACGAGCAGATCTACGCCAACGCCGTGTTTCCAGCGCAGGGCACGCGCCCGCTGTTCTCGTCGATCCACGCGATCCTGAGCGCCACGCTGGTCAACGCCGCGCTGTGGACGCTGGAGCAAGGCGCCAACGGCAGCGAGCCGGTGTGGCTCACGCTGGACGCGGGCGCCTCCTGCATCCAGGCCAAGTACCGCAAGGCGCGCCGCCAATTTCCGGTTTCGCTGGAGCTGAACCGCCTCAAGCAGCGCTCGAGCGAGGACTTCCGCGCCCTGCTTGCCGTGCACGAGGCGGGCCACGGCGTGGTCTACGGGCTGCTGTTCGGCCGCGCGCCGCAGGAGATCAAGATCAACGTGGCCTCGTTCGAGGGCGGCTACAACAGCTACGAGCAGCGCAAGGCCTGGTCCAAGGAGAACCTGCGCGACCGCATCTGCGTGAGCCTGGCGGGCCGCGCCGCCGAGCAGCTGGTGTTCGGCGAGCAGGCCTGCACCTCGGGCGCCACGCAGGACGTCATGCAGGCCACGGCCCAGGCGGCGCAGTACGTGCGCCACTTCGCCTTCGGCACGCGCCTGAGCCGCACCGACGTCTCGACCGAGGCGAACGAGCACGTCAACACCGACGTGGCCGCGACCGACCCCGAGATCGAGGCCCTGCTGGCGCAGGAGCTGGCCCGCGCGCTCGCGCTGCTCGGCACGCACACGCCGGCGCTGATGGCGGTGGTCGACGCGCTGATGCGCGACGGCTCGATCGCGCCGGCCGAACTGGCCGCCATGCTCGACCTGCCGGACCCGGCAACGGCCGGCGCGGGCGCATCGACCGACGCCTATTCGGCGCTGCTGGCGGGCTTTCGCGCCCGCCATGCCGACCTGCTGCTTCCGGCGCCCGCCAAGGGCGCCGGGGCGGCCATTCCCGCCAGCGCGGCCCGCGTGCTGCGCGCCATCGCCTGACATTTTCCGAGTCAGGCAAACGACGTCTCATGAATGCACAATCACGCCCCATGTCCACCGTCTTCAATTTCACCTTCGTGCCCTGGTTCCGCTCGGTCGCGCCCTACATTCACACGCATCGCGGTAAGACTTTCGTGGTCGGGCTGGCGGGTGAGGCGATCGCGGCGGGCAAGCTGCAGAACATCGCGCAAGACCTGGCGCTGATCCAGAGCATGGGCGTCAAGATCGTGCTGGTGCACGGCTTCCGCCCGCAGGTCAACGAGCAGCTCGCGGCCAAGGGCCATGAGGCGAAGTACTCGCACGGCATCCGCATCACCGACGAGGTGGCGCTGGACTCCGCGCAAGAGGCCGCCGGCCAGTTGCGCTACGAGATCGAGGCCGCCTTCAGCCAGGGCCTGCCGAACACGCCGATGGCCGGCTCGACGGTGCGCATGATCTCGGGCAACTTCATCACCGCGCGCCCCGTGGGCGTGGTCGACGGGGTGGACTTCAAGCACTCGGGCCTGGTGCGCAAGGTGGACGCGGCGGGCATTCGCCGCACCTTGGACTTCGGCGCGATGGTGCTCATGTCGCCCTTCGGCTTCTCGCCGACCGGCGAGGCCTTCAACCTGACGATGGAAGAGGTGGCCACCAGCGTCGCCATCTCGCTGCAGGCCGACAAGCTGATCTTCCTGACGGAAATTCCGGGCATCCGCATGGACAGCGAGCTGCCCGAAAGCGAAGACAACCCGATCGACACCGAGCTGCCGCTGGACGCCGCCGAAAAGCTGCTCGCCTCGCTGCCGCCGCCGCAGAAGCCGACCGACACGGCCTTCTACCTGCAGCACTGCGTGAAGGCCTGCAAGGCCGGCGTGGAGCGCAACCACATCCTGCCGTTCGCGCTCGACGGCTCGCTGCTGCTCGAGGTGTACGTGCACGACGGCGTGGGCACCATGGTGATCGACGAAAAACTCGAGAGCCTGCGCGAAGCCACGGTGGACGACATCGGCGGCATCCTGCAGCTGATCGAACCCTTCGAGCGCGACGGCACGCTGGTCAAGCGCGACCGCAACGAGATCGAGCGCGACGTGGGCCACTACACGGTGATCGAGCACGACGGCGTGATCTTCGGCTGCGCGGCGCTGTACCCCTACCCCGAGGAACGCACCGCCGAGATGGCCGCGCTCACGGTGTCGCCGCACACGCAGTCGCAAGGCGACGGCGAACGCATCCTCAAGCGCATCGAGCACCGCGCCAAGGCCATGGGCCTGGACAGCATCTTCGTTCTCACCACGCGCACCATGCACTGGTTCCTCAAGCGCGGCTTCCAGCAGGTCAACCCCGACTGGCTGCCCGAAGCCCGCAAGCGCAAGTACAACTGGGACCGCAAGAGCCAGGTGCTGGTCAAGAAGATCTGACCGGCCGCTGAAAGCACAACGCCACGAAGGAGACCGCAGCCATGACACTCGCCACCGCCCTGCTCTTCGCCATCGTGGCCTTCGCGGCGATTGCCACGCCCGGGCCCACGGTGCTGCTGGCGCTGAGCAACGGCTCGCGCCACGGCGTGCGCCGCGCGCTGCCGGGCATGCTCGGCGCGGTGCTGTCGGACTTCGTGCTGGTGGGCGCCGTGGCGCTCGGCCTGGGCGCGCTGCTGGCGGCGTCGGAGTTCTGGTTCTCGATGCTCAAGTGGGTCGGCGCCGCGTACCTTGCGTGGCTGGGGCTGCGCATGCTGCGCTCCAAGGGCGGCTTCCACCTGCCGGCCGCCGATGCCGCGCCTTCCGTCGACGCGGGCGAGCGCCGGCGCATCTTCTTCAAGTCCTTCCTGGTGGCGGTGACCAACCCCAAGGGCTACATCTTCTGCTCGGCGCTGCTGCCGCAGTTCATCGACCCGACGGCTGCGCAGGCGCCGCAGTACCTCGTCATTGCGCTGATCTTCGCGGCGCTCGACATGTCGGTGATGCTGGCCTACGCCTTCGTCGGTGCCCGCGCGATCCGGCTGCTGACGGTGTCGGCCACGCGCTGGATCGACCGCGCCTGCGGCGGCATGCTGCTGGCGCTGGCGGGTTCGCTGGCCTTCTACCGGCGCAGCGCCACCTGAGTCATCAAGCCGCCGCGTTCAAGCGGCGAGCAGGTCGACCACGATCCGGCCCTGGGCCCGGCCCGACTCGACGATTTCGTGGGCCGACGTGGCCTCGCCGAGCGTGAAGCGGCGCGCATCCATCAGCGGCACGAGCTGGCCCGCTTCCACCAGCCGCGTCGCCGCCTCCAGGATCTCGCCGTGGTGCGCGCGGCCACGGCTCGTGAGCATCGGCAGCAGCGTGAACACGCCCGAATAGGTGGCGGCGCGAAACGACAGCGGCGCCAGCTTGTGCGTGCCCCAGCCGAGGCAGCTGACCACATGGCCGCCATAGTGGCGCGCGGCCGCGAACGAGGCGTCGAGCACCGCGCCACCGACCGTGTCGTAGACCACGTCGAAGCCTTCGCCCCCCGTGTGCCGCGCAACGTAGTCGTCGACCGATGTGGCCGTGTAGTCGATCGGCGTCGCGCCGAAGCGGCGGATGGTTTGGGCATGCGCCGGCGCGCCGGTCGCGAACACCTCGGCCCCCAGCGCGCGCGCCAGCTGCACCGCCATGTGCCCGACGCCGCCCGCGCCGCCATGCACCAGCACCGATTGCCCGCGCTGCGTCTTCGCCCGGTCCACCAGCCCTTCGTAGGCCGTGATGAACACCAGCGGCAAGCCCGCGGCCTCGCGCATGCTCAGGTTGTGCGGCTTCAGCGCGAGCAGGTCGGCATCGACCGCCGCGTATTCCGCCAGCGTGCCCTGCAGCCCGCCGATGCCGCCGGCCAGGCCGTAGACCTCGTCGCCGCGCTTGAACTTCGCCACGCCGGGGCCGACCGCCTCGACCACGCCCGCCAGGTCCATGCCGAGCACCGAAGGCAGCGGCTGCCGCGCGTGCGCCGCCTGGCCGGCGCGGACCTTGGTGTCGAGCGGGTTGACGCCGCTGGCGTGGATGCGCACCAGCACCTCGCCGTGGGCCGGCACAGGCCGGGCGAGTTCGGTGACCCGCAAGGGCTGGCCGACGGCGTCGACGACGGCGGCGCGCATGAGGGATGAAGAGCTGGTCATTGCGAAATTCCTTGAAGTTGTGTGATCGATGGAGCGATTGTTCGATCTACACAACTGCAAGTAAATTGACAAAAATGCAGTCGTATCATTCAAAAATGAATGAATCGCCCGCCGCCTCCATGGAATGGAGCGACATCAAGGTCTTTCTCGCCATCGCCCGCACCGGCACGCTCATGGCCGCCGCCCGGCAGACCGGCCAGTCGCAGCCGACCATGGGCCGCCGGCTCAAGGCGCTCGAGGCCAGCCTGTCGCTCACGCTGTTCCAGCGCACCAGCGACGGCTTTGTGCTCACGGCCGAGGGCGAATCGGTGCTCGGCCATGCCGAGCGCATGGAAGAACAGGCGCTGGCCTTCCAGCGCGAGCTCGAAGGCCGCGAGCAGCGGCTCGAAGGCGCGCTGCGCGTGTCGTCGTCCGACTGGTTCGGCGTGTACGTGCTGTCGCCGATGCTGGCGGGTTTTCTCAGGCAGCACCCGGGCGTGAGCATCGAGCTGCTGACCGATGCGCGCCTCTTGAACCTTGCGCGGCGCGAGGCCGACCTGGTGTTTCGCATCCAGCCCTTCGACGAGCCCTACATCCTCCAGCGCAAGCTGATGCACATGGACTACGCGCTGTACGCGGCCGCCGGCCAGCCGCACCCGGTGGCGGGCGACGGCGAAGGCTGCGCGCTGGTCACGCTCGACGGCGCCTACCGCGATTTTCCCGACGCCGTGTGGCTGCGCCGCATGCTGCCCAAGGCCCGCACCGCCTTCGGCAGCAACAACCGCGAGGCCCAGGCGCGGCTGTGCGCCGCCGGCATCGGCCTGGCCGTGCTGCCCGTGGCGCTGGGCGGCCAGACGCCGGGCATCGAGCGTGTCGAGTTGGGCGAGCCGCCGCCCGGACGCGACGTGTGGCTGGGCTACCACCAGGACCTGCGGCGCCTGGCCCGGCTGCGCGCGCTGGTCGACCGCACCATCGAGTCCCTGGCGTCATGAGGCCGCCACCCCGTCGCCGATAATCCCGGGCATGAATCCCTTGCTCTCCAGGTTGCAGCCCTATCCCTTCGAGCGGCTGAAGCAACTGTTCGCGGGCGTCACGCCCAACCCCGAATTTCCCGCCATCAGCCTGGGCATCGGCGAACCCAAGCACGCGACGCCGGCGTTCATCAAGGAAGCCCTGAGCGCCAGCCTCGGCGCGCTGGCCGCCTACCCGGCCACCGCCGGCGACCTGAAGCTGCGCACGGCCTTCACCGACTGGCTGCAAACGCGCTACAGCCTGGCGCTCGACCCCGCCACGCAGGTGCTGCCGGTCAACGGCTCGCGCGAAGCGCTGTTCTCGCTGGCGCAGACCGTGATCGACGCCACCGTGTCGCCGCAGCCGGTGGTGATTTCGCCCAACCCGTTCTATCAAATCTACGAGGGCGCGGCCCTGCTCTCGGGCGCCGAGCCGTACTACGTGCCGAGCGTGCCCGCGCGCAATTTCGCGGTCGATTGGGACAGCGTGCCCGAAGCCATCTGGGCCCGCACGCAGCTGGTGTTCGTCTGCTCGCCGGGCAACCCGACCGGCGCCGTGATGTCGCTGGACGAGTGGCAGAAGCTCTTCGCCCTGTCGGAGCGCCACGGCTTCGTGATCGCGGCCGACGAGTGCTACAGCGAGATCTACTTCCGCGACGAGCCCCCGCTCAGCGGCCTGGAAGCCTCGGTGAAGCTCGGCCGCCCCGACTTCAGGAACCTGATCGCGCTGACCTCGCTTTCCAAGCGCAGCAACGTGCCCGGCCTGCGCAGCGGCTTCGTGGCAGGCGACGCGGCCATCATCAAGAAATTCCTGCTCTACCGCACCTACCACGGCAGCGCCATGAGCGGCACCGTGGGCGCGGCCAGCATCGCGGCCTGGGGCGACGAGACCCACGTGGTCGAGAACCGCGCCAAGTACCGCGCCAAGTTCGCGGCCGTCACGCCGCTGCTGGAGCCCGTGCTCGACGTGCGCCTGCCCGACGCCAGTTTCTACCTCTGGGCCGGCGTGCCCGAAGTGTGGGCTGGCGACGACGAAGCCTTCGCCCGCGCGCTCTACGCTCAATACAATGTCACGGTTCTGCCGGGGAGCTATCTGGCGCGTGACACGGGCCACAGCGCCAACCCCGGCCGGGGCCGCATCCGCATGGCGCTGGTGGCCGAAACCACCGAGTGCGTCGAGGCCGCCGAACGCATCGTCCGCTTCTGCAACGACAACGCGCAAGGCCGCCGCTGACCCGCGCCCCTGCTCCCATTTTTCACACGAGACCTTCTCCATGACCCAGCAACTGCAACAAATCATCGACGCCGCGTGGGACGACCGCGCCAACATCTCGCCTTCCGCCTCGTCGCCTGAAGTGCGCGATGCCGTCGAACACGTCATCACCGAACTCAACAACGGCAAGCTGCGCGTCGCCACCCGCGAAGGCGTGGGCCAGTGGACCGTGCACCAGTGGATCAAGAAGGCCGTGCTGCTGTCGTTCCGCCTGAAGGACAACGAGCAGATGCAAGCCGGCTCGCTGGGCTTCTACGACAAGGTGCCGACCAAGTTCTCGCACCTGTCGGCCGCCGAGCTGAAGGAATCGGGCGTGCGCATCGTGCCGCCGGCCGTGGCCCGCCGCGGCAGCTTCATCGCCAAGGGCGCGATCCTGATGCCCTCGTACGTGAACATCGGCGCCTACGTGGGCGAAGGCACCATGGTCGACACCTGGGCCACCGTGGGTTCGTGCGCGCAGATCGGCGCCAACGTGCACCTGTCGGGCGGCGTCGGCATCGGCGGCGTGCTCGAGCCGCTGCAGGCCGGCCCCACCATCATCGAAGACAACTGCTTCATCGGCGCCCGCTCGGAAGTGGTCGAAGGCGTGGTGGTCGAAGAAAACTCGGTGCTGTCGATGGGCGTGTTCATCGGCCAGAGCACCCCCATCTACGACCGCGCCACCGGCGAAACGCATTTCGGCCGCGTGCCCGCGGGTTCGGTCGTGGTGGCCGGCAGCCTGCCCAAGGACAACGGCCGCTACAGCATGTACGCCGCCATCATCGTGAAGAAGGTCGACGCCAAGACGCGCTCGACCACCTCGCTGAACGACCTGCTGCGCGACTGATCGCCCCTCTCGCCAGAGAGCCGATCCTTTTCCCCTGAGAGAACAACAGCACCCGAGGAGAGAGACCGATGAACATGATGGAGCGAATTCTTCGTTTGATGGCCGAGCGCAAGGCCTCCGACATCTACCTCTCGGCCCACTCCCCGGTGCTGATCCGCATCAACGGCAACTGCGTGCCCATCAACGCGCAGGTGCTGCCGGCCGCCGCGCCGTTGACCCTGCTGAGCGAGGTGGTGCCCGCCGCCCGCGTGCAGGAGCTGGAGACCACGGGCGAGCTCAACATGGCGCTGGCCCTCGAGGGCGCCGGCAACTACCGCATCAGCGCCATGCGCCAGCGCGGCACCTACGCGGTGGTGGTGCGCTACATCAGCCCCACCATCCCCAGCTTTGCCGACCTGAACCTGCCCGACATCCTGAAGACGCTCATCATGGAAAAGCGCGGGCTGATCCTGATGGTGGGCGCCACCGGCGCGGGCAAGACCACCACGCTGGCCTCGATGCTGGACTACCGCAACGAGAACGCCAGCGGCCACATCATCACGGTCGAAGAGCCGATCGAGTTCACGTTCACCAACAAGAAGTCGCTGGTGAACCAGCGCGACGTGGGCAGCGACACCGCGTCGCTGCAGGTGGCGCTGAAGAACGCGCTGCGCCAGGCGCCCGACGTGATCCAGATCGGCGAAATCCGCGACCGCGAGACCATGACGGCCGCCATTTCCTACGCGCAGTCGGGCCACTTGTGCGTGGCCACGCTGCACGCCAACAACAGCTACCGCGCGCTGAACCGCATCCTGAGCTTCTACCCGGTCGAGGTGCGTTCCACCCTGCTGGGCGACCTGGGCGGCGCGCTGCGCGCCATCGTGTCGCAGCGCCTGCTGCGCACGCCGGCCGGCGCCCGCGTGCCGGCGCTGGAGGTCTTGCTCAACACCGCGCTGGTGGCCGAGCTGATCGAGAAGGGCGACTTCTCGGGCGTCAAGGAGGCCATGGAAAAGTCGATGGCCGACGGCTCGCAGACCTTCGAGGAAGACATTGCCCGCCTCGTGACCGAGGAGCGCGTGAGCCGCGAAGAAGGCCTGGCCCAGGCCGACTCGCCCACCAACCTGATGTGGCGCCTGCAGAACCGCGCCGCGCCCAAGCAGCATGTCGACGATCGCTCCCTGACGGACCAGATCGACGAACAACCCACTTTCACCGACATCACGCTCGACGTGAAGTTCTGAACCAGCCTCCCCGGCCTTTCCCCCGATGTCCCGTACGCTCCAGCTCGCCGAACAACTCATCTCGCGCCCCTCCGTCACCCCGGACGACGCGGGCTGCCAACAGATCCTCGGCGAGCGGCTGGCGCAACTGGGCTTCACGCTGGAAACCATCGAGAGCGGCCCGGCCGACTTTCGCGTGACCAACCTGTGGGCAGTGCGCCGGCCCGCGAACACCAAGCCCACCAAGACGCTGGTCTTCGCCGGTCACACCGACGTGGTGCCCACCGGCCCCGTCGAGCAATGGACCAGCCACCCGTTCACGCCCACCCACCGCGACGGCAAGCTCTACGGCCGCGGCGCCTGCGACATGAAGACCTCGGTGGCCGCGTTCGTGACCTCCATCGAAGACTTTCTGCAGGCCGTGCCCGAGCCCCGGCTCACGCTCGCGCTGCTGCTCACCAGCGATGAAGAAGGCCCCGGCGTCGACGGCACCGTGGTCGTGTGCAACACGCTGGCCGCGCGCGGCGAGGTCATCGACTACTGCATCGTCGGCGAGCCCACGGCGGTGGAGCGCTGCGGCGACATGATCAAGAACGGCCGCCGCGGCACCATGAGCGGCAAGCTCACGGTCAAGGGTGTGCAAGGCCACATCGCCTACCCGCACCTGGCCAGGAACCCGGTGCACGCGGTGGCGCCCGCGCTGGCCGAGCTGGTGGCCCTGAACGCCGCCGGCGGCTGGGACGCCGCGAGCAACCCCTACTTCCAGCCGACCAGCTGGCAGATCAGCAATTTCCACTCGGGCACGGGCGCGAGCAACGTGATCCCGGGCAGCGCGGTCATCGACTTCAACTTCCGCTTCTCGACCGAATCGACGCCCGAGTCGCTGCAGCAGCGCGTGCACGCCGTGCTCGACGCCCACAACGTCGACTACACGCTGGCCTGGACCATCGGCGGCCTGCCCTTCCTGACCACGCCGGGCGAGCTCGTCACGGCCGTGCAGGGCGCCATCCGCGACGAGACCGGCATCGAGACCGAGCTGTCGACCAGCGGCGGAACCAGCGACGCGCGCTTCATCGCCAAGATCTGCAAGCAGGTGGTCGAGCTGGGCCCGGTGAACGCCAGCATCCACAAGATCGACGAGCACATCGACGTGGCCGAGATTGAGACGCTGAAGAACATCTACGTGCGCACCCTGAAGCAGCTCGACGCTGCCCTGTCGGCATGAGCACCGTCATCGAACTCATCGAGTCGGGCGCCAAGCGGCTTGACGAAGCCGGCGTGGCCTTCGGCCATGGCACCGCCAACGCCTTCGACGAAGCCGCGTGGCTGGTGCTGTGGCGCCTGAAGCTGCCGCTGGACGACATCGACGCCGTGGCCGACACCCCCGTGTCGCCCGCCGACGCCGCCAAGGTGGCCGCGCTGGTCGACGAGCGCATTGCCGGCCGCAAGCCCGCCGCCTACCTCACGAAGGAAGCCTGGCTGCAGGGCATGCCCTTCTACATCGACGAGCGCGCCATCGTGCCGCGCAGCTTCATCGCCGAGCTGATCGCCGACGGCAGCATCGACTACTGGCTGGGCGAGCACACCCGGCGCGTGCTCGACCTGTGCACCGGCAACGGCAGCCTGGCGGTGCTCGCGGCGCTGACCTACCCGGACGTGACCGTGGACGCGGCCGACCTGTCGGTGCCGGCGCTCGAAGTCGCGGCCATCAACGTCACCCGCCACCAGCTGGACGCGCGCGTCACGCTGATCGAATCCGACGGCCTGAAGAACGTGCCCGGCCCCTACGACCTGGTGCTGTGCAACCCGCCGTACGTGAACAGCGCGAGCATGGCCGCCCTGCCCGCCGAGTACCGCGCCGAGCCCGAGCTGGCGCTGGCCGGCGGCGCCGACGGCATGGACTTCGTGCGCCAGCTGTTCGCCGATGCGCCCTCGCGCATGAGCGAGCAGGCGGTGCTGGTGCTGGAAATCGGCAACGAACGCGACTATTTCGAGGCGGCCTTTCCGCAGCTCGAGGTGGTCTGGCTCGAAACCTCGGCCGGCGAAGACCAGGTGCTGCTCGTGACCCGCGCGGCCCTGGCGTCGCTCACGCCGCCATGAGGGCCGGTGCCGGCGTGCGTTAGCGACGCTCGCCCAAGCCCCCTCGCGTTGCCTTCTCGCGGCCCTCGGCCGCGATCCCCAGTCACCGGGCGATGTCCCCGCGCCTTTGCCCCTTTTCGCCAAGCCGAAAGGGCCGGGCGGGATAATCGCCCCTACGGTCCCTATTTCATGATTACTCTCAAAAACGTCATTCTTCGCCGCAGCGCCAAAAAGCTGCTCGACGGCGCCACCGTCACCATCAACCCCGGTGAGAAGGTCGGCCTGGTCGGGCGCAACGGCGCGGGCAAGTCGACGCTGTTCGCGCTGTTCAACGGTTCGCTGCACGAAGACGGCGGCGACTTCCATGTGCCCAAGCAATGGCGCATGGCGCAGGTCGCGCAGGACATGCCCGAAACCGAAGACTCGGCCACCGACTTCGTGGTGGGCGGCGACACCCGCCTGGCCGAGCTGCGCGCCTCGCTGGCGGCCATCGAGGCGGCCTACGCCGAGAACCCCGACGACGCCGACATCGGCATGGAGCTGGCCCACGCCTACACCGACCTGGCCGATGCCGGCGAGCACGACGCCGTGCCGCGCGCGCAGGCGCTCATCCTGGGCCTGGGCTTCAAGTCGCACGAGCTCGACGGCGCCGTCAACAGCTTCTCCGGCGGCTGGCGCATGCGCCTGCAGCTGGCGCGCGCGCTGATGTGCCCGAGCGACCTGCTGCTACTCGACGAACCCACCAACCACCTGGACCTGGACGCGCTGGTCTGGCTCGAAGCCTGGCTGCAGAAGTACGCCGGCACCATGATCGTCATCAGCCACGATCGCGAGTTTCTCGACGCCGTGACCGACGTCACCCTGCACATCGCCAACGCCCAGCTCACGCGCTACGGCGGCAACTACAGCAAGTTCGAGGACATGCGCGCGCTGCAGATGGAGCAGCAGCAGATCGCGTTCAGCAAGCAGCAGGACAAGATCGCCCACCTGCAGAAGTTCATCGACCGCTTCAAGGCCAAGGCCAGCAAGGCCAAGCAGGCGCAAAGCCGGGTCAAGGCGCTGGAGCGCATGGAACGGGTGGCGCCGCTGCTGGCCGAGGCCGACTTCACCTTCGAGTTCAAGGAGCCGGGCAACATCCCGAACCCGATGCTCTCGATCGCCAACGCCAGCTTCGGCTACGAGATCGAAGACGCCGAGCCCAAGACCATCCTGCGCGGCGTCAGCCGCTCGGTGCTGGCGGGCCAGCGCATCGGCATCCTGGGCGCCAACGGCCAGGGCAAGTCGACGCTGGTGAAGACCATCGCGCGCGAAATGGGCGCGCTGGCCGGCGAAGTGACCGAGGGCAAGGGCCTGAACATCGGCTACTTCGCGCAGCAGGAACTCGACGTGCTGCGCCCGCAGGACAACCCGCTGGAGCACATGGTGCGCATGGCGCGCGAGCTCGGCAGCAGCGTGAAGGAAAGCACCGGCGAGCAGGCCCTGCGCGGCTTCCTGGGCAGCTTCAATTTCAGCGGCGACATGGTCAAGCAGCCCGTGGGCACCATGAGCGGCGGCGAAAAAGCCCGCCTCGTGCTCGCGATGATGGTCTGGCAGCGCCCCAACCTGCTGCTGCTGGACGAGCCCACCAACCACTTGGACCTGGCCACCCGCGAAGCCCTGGCCGTGGCGCTCAACGAGTTCGAAGGCACGCTGATGCTGGTGAGCCACGACCGTGCGCTGCTGCGCTCGGTGTGCGACGAGTTCTGGCTGGTGGGCCGTGGTGTCGTGACCGACTTCGACGGCGACCTGGACGACTACCAGCGCTACCTGCTCGACGAAGCCAAGCGCCTGCGCGAAGAAGCCAAGATCGCGGTGCGCGAGGCGGAAGCCGCGGCCGCCGCGCCCGCGCCGGCCGTTGCAGCCGCCCCGGCGCGCCAGCAACGCAGCGAGCAGGCCAAGCCGCTCAAGCGCGAGATCGCCCAGATCGACGAACGCATGGCCGCCGCCGGCACCGAACGCGCCGCGCTCGAGGCGCGCCTGGCCAAGCCGCTGCCCCCGGCCGAGATTGCCGACGCCGGCAAGCGGCTGAAGGCGCTCAACGAAGAAATCGGCCGCCTCGAAGAGCGCTGGCTGGCCCTGTCGGACCAGCTCGAAGCCCTCGCGGCCTGAACCTGGAAAGGGGCATTGCATGCCGTCGGCCATCGAACTCGCCCGGGGTGATGAAAAGCTCATCGCCGCTGTCCACCGCAGCCGCCGCCTGATCGGGCGCAAGGCCCTGATGGCGGCCGCGGCCAGCGCCGTGCCCCTGCCCGGTGTCGACTGGATGGCCGACGCCGCGCTGCTCTCGCGGCTGGTGCCGCAGATCAGCGCCGAGTTCGGCCTTTCGGTCACCCAGGTCGAAAAGCTCGCGCCGCACCAGCGCGAGCGCATCCAGAAGGCGGCCACCACCGTGGGCGCCCTGCTGGTGGGGCGGCTCGTCACGCGCGACCTGCTGATCCGGCTGGCCAAGCACGCGGGCGTGCGCCTGACCGCCAAGCAGGCGACCAAGTACGTGCCCATTGCCGGGCAGATCGTGTCCGCCGCGCTCGGCTACGCCGCGCTGCGCGCGCTGGGCGAGCAGCACATCAAGGACTGCGTGCGCGTGAGTTCGACGCTCGCTCTAGCGCCTCCCGCACCGCTCGCGAGCGCCTGAGCGCCTCGGCGCCGGGCAGCACCCACGCCACCCATAGCGCGCCGGCCAGCCCGAACACGCCCGCGCCCGCAACGCCCGGCTGCCCCGCCAGCAGCCCATGGATCAGCGCCGCGAGCGACAACAGCGCCAGCAGCGCGCACAGCGCGCGGTCGAGCCACAGGCCCGACAGCACAGGCCTGCGCACCGCTCAGTCATTGGCCCGGGGTCGGCGCGTGAAGGCCGGGGCCGGGTGCATGGCCTCCTCCTTCACCTGCTGCTCGTAGGCCGTCAGCAGCGCCACGTAGTGGCGCGACATCACGTCGCCCACCCGCCCCAGGCCGATCTTGCTGACCGTGGGTTGCGGAATTCCGGTCTTCGCCTCGATCTGCTTCTGCGTGAGCCCCATGGCCCTGAGCGCCTGTACCAACTCGCGTGGTTTCATGGCAATACCCTCCCTTTTTTTAATATTCTAGAGTCCATGCAGAATATTCGTTTGCGCTTAAATCCCCACGCATGGAGAGCATTGCCAGTCGCGCCCTCGCAGCGCGCAAATTCGCCAAGATGACGCAGAAGCAGGCGGAAGCCGTATCAGGCGTCAAGCAATCGAGCATCTCGAAGATCGAGCGCGGCGACACCAGCCGGTCGATGAGCGTGCTTGCCCTTGCGCGCGCCTACCGCGCCGACCCGAACTGGCTGGACACCGGCGACGGCCCCGCGCCCTGGGACGAAGACCAGGTGCGCCTTTCGCGCGACCGGGCCGACGAGCCGCCCGGCCCCTACCGCGTGACGCGCACGCCACCGGCGGGCCCGTCGTTCAATCCGCGCACGCCGCAGACCGTGCCGCTCATTCCCTGGGCCGACGCCGCCCACTGGGACAGCCGTGAGGTGTCGGAGCAACCCCGGGCCGAGCGCTGGATTCCCTGCATTGCCCACCACAGCCTGGAGACCTTCGCGCTGCGCATGCGCGGCGACAGCATGACCGCGCCCAGCGGCCACCTGAAGAGCTACCCCGCCGAGTCGATCGTGTTCGTGGACACCACGCTGAAGACGCCGGCCGACGGCGAACGCATCGTCGCCAGGCTCGACGACGGCGGCGAGGTCACGTGCAAGGTCTACAAGGAAGAGGACGGCCGCCGCTGGCTGCTGCCGCTGAACCCGAAGCACGAGCCCATTCGCACGGCCTTCACCGTGCTGGGCACCGTCGTCGGCAAGTGGGAAGACGAGGACTGAAAGTCCTGTCAGACCGAAAACTTAAATTGGAATTAGCTTCCAGCGAGGTCAGGTTGTATGCAGGTTCACAAGAGATATTCAGGTCTCTCCCTGTGGCCTGCATTCCTCTGATCCTCCCTCCTCCAGCAGGTCACCTTCCAGCCCGCCTTCGTGCGGGCTGTTTTTTTTCCTGCATCCCACCCCATTCCAGAAACACCGAGGAACCGGCTCTGCCGGGCCTCAGGTGTTGCCCCCGGCAGGGGGTTGGCGAAGCGACACGAAGTGCGCGCAGCCTGGGGGCGAGCCTTATTTCGGCAGCAGCACCTTGTTGACCACGTGGATCACGCCGTTCGACTGGTAGACGTTGGGAATCGTCACCGTGGCGGTACCGCCCTTTTCGTCGGTGATCATGATCTTGCCGCCCTTTTCCTTGGCCACGAGCACGCCGCCGGCCACCGTCTTCAGCTCGGCGGAGCCCTTGCCGGCCTTGATTTCCTTCTTGAGCTCGGCCGCGTCGAGCTTGCCCGACACCACGTGGTAGGTCAGCACGCCGGTCAGGGTGTCCTTGTTCTCGGGCTTGAGCAGGGTGTCGACCGTGCCGGCCGGCAGCGCGGCAAAGGCGGCGTTGGTGGGGGCGAACACGGTGAACGGGCCCGGGCCCTTGAGCGTGTCGACCAGGCCCGCGGCCTTGACGGCGGCCACCAGCGTGGTGTGGTCCTTGGAGTTGACCGCGTTGTCGATGATGTCCTTGGTCGGCAGCATCGGCGCGCCGCCCACCATGACGGACGCCGCGAGGGCCGAAACGGCACCGGCGGACAGGGCCACGGCAAGAGTGGCGGCGGCGAGGCGGTGAAGTTTGCTTTGCATGGAAACGCTCCTGGTTGTTGAATGGACCCCCGCGAAATCGCGGCGGCTGCGATCAATACGGGCGCCCGCGCGCAACAGATTCGACCCCGGTGAAAAGAAAAGGCCGGGCAGCACGTCACGCCGTGCCCGTGCATTTCGCGCCGAGTAATACCAATTTCGTCGCTCCGGCCTCGCCGCGTGGGGCGATTGCGACGACATTCACGAAAGAGTCAGGTCTCCCGGCGATTCCGGGTGTACAACCGCTGCCCCATGCCAAATCACGAAAACAATGCGTTGGAGGATCACCCCATTTCGCCGCGCGCGGTTCACGCGCGCCGGCATCCGGGGTGGCCTGTTCAAGGTGCCGTGCTCGGCGCCTGCCTGCTGCTGCTGAGCGCCTGTGCGGTCGGCCCGGACTTCAAGACGCCGGACCTGCCCGCCGCCGCCCAGTCGCCCGACTACACGCCAGCGCCGATGCCCTCGCGCACCGCGCAGGCCGGCGGGCCGGGCGGCCAGGCCCAGGAACTGCTGGCGGGCCGGGACATTCCGGCGCAGTGGTGGGACGTGTTCCGCTCCGAGCCGCTCGACCAGCTGATCCGCGCCTCGCTGGCCCAGAGCCCTACGCTGGCCTCCGCGCAGGCGGCGCTGCGCCAGGCCGAGGCCACCTACGAGGCCCGCACCGGTAGCCTGTGGCCGCAGGTGTCGGCCCAGCTCGGCGCGCAGCGCCAGCGCGCCTCCGAAATCACCAGCCAGGTGCCGGGCGGCCAGCTGCTCACGTTGTACAACGCCTCCGTCAACGTCAGCTACAACCTCGACGTGTTCGGCGGCACGCGCCGCCAGATCGAGGGTGCGCAGGCGGCCGTCGAAACCCAGCGCTACCAGGTCGAGGCGGTGTACCTCACGCTCACGTCCAACCTCGTGACGACGGCCATCCGCGAAGCCTCGCTGCGCGCGCAGCTGCAGGCCGCGCGCGAAGTGCTGCAGGCCCAGACCGAGCAGCTGAACGTGATCGAAAAGCAGTTCGATACCGGCGCGATCGCCAAGTCGATCGTGCTGCAGCAGCGCACCCAGGTCGCGCAGACCCAGGCCACGCTGCCGCCCATCGAGAAGGCGCTGGCGCAAACGCGCCACCAGCTCGCGGTGTTCGCGGGCCGGCTGCCGTCCGAAGCGGGTCTGCCCGAGTTCGACCTGGCCAGCCTTTCGCTGCCGCAGGCGCTGCCGCTGTCGCTGCCCTCCGAGCTCGCGCGTCAGCGCCCCGACGTGCGCGCCAGCGAGGCCCAACTGCACCAGGCCAGCGCGGCGGTCGGCGTGGCCACGGCCAACCTGTATCCGCAGATCCAGTTGAGCGCCAGCTACGGCAACAACGCGCTGCGCGCACGCGACCTGTTCACCGGCCCGACCACGCTGTGGAGCATCGGCGCCGGCATCACGCAGCCGATCTTCAACGGCGGCGCGCTGCGGGCCCAGCAACGCGCGGCCGTGGCGGCCTACGACTCGGCCGCGGCGCAGTACCGCAACACCGTGCTCGGCGCCTTCCAGAACGTGGCCGACGCGCTGCGTGCGCTGGAACTCGACGCCGTCGCGCTGCAGAACCAGGCCACGGCCGAATCGCTGGCCCGGCAGTCGCTCGACCTGTCGACCGCGCAGTTCCGCGCCGGCGCCGTGAGCTACGTCACGCTGCTCACCGCGCAGCAGGCCTGGCTGCAGACGCACACCGCGCTGGTGCAGGCACAGGCCGCGCGCTACGCCGACACCGCCGCGCTGTTCCAGGCGCTGGGCGGCGGCTGGTGGAACCGCGGCGAGCTGGCAAACGCGACCATCGCGCCCGCCGTGCCTGCAGCTGCAGCAGCCAGCACGGCCGCGCCCGCGCAAAACTGACCCCATCGACCCCGCGGCGGCAGCACCACCCTTCCCTGCCACCGCCCCCAACCCTTCATCCATAACTCGAAGAGAAGCCTACCCATGACCCGGAGAATGATCATCATGATCGGCTGCGTGCTGCTGCTGGTCGCCGCGCTGGCGCTCGGCAAGTTCCTGCAGATCCGCGCGCTGATTGCGGCCGTGCCCAAGCCGGGTCCGCAGACCGTGACGACCGCCGAGGTGCAGAAGCAGCAGTGGCAGTCGCAGTTCACCGCCGTCGGCACGCTCAACCCGGTGCGCGGCGCCGACCTGAGCACCGAAGTGGCGGGCCTGGTGCGCAACGTGCACTTCAAGTCCGGCCAGGACGTGAAGGCCGGCGCGCTGCTGGTCGAGCTCAACGCCGACTCCGACATCGCCCTGCTGCACTCGGCCGAAGCCGCCGCCGCGCAAGCCGCCACCGTGCTCAAGCGCGACCAGGCGCAGCTGGCGATCCAGGCCGTGAGCCAGGCGCAGATCGATGCCGACACCAACGACCTCAAGGCCAAGCGCGCGCAGGTCGAGCAGCAGGCCGCCGTGGTCGCCAAGAAGTCGATCCGCGCGCCCTTCGCGGGCCGCCTGGGCATCACCGCGCTCAACCCCGGCCAGTACGTGAACGCCGGCGACAAGCTGGTCACGCTGCAGACGCTGGACCCGATCTACGTCGACTTCACGCTGCCGCAGCAGCAGCTCGCGGGGCTGGCGGTCGGCCAGGTGGTGAACCTGTCGGTCGACACCTTCCCGGGCCAGAGCTTCAGCGGCAAGATCAACGCGATCAGCCCGAAGGTCGACGCGGCCACGCGCAACGTGCAGATCGAAGCCACCATCGCCAACCCCAAGCAGGTGCTGCTGCCCGGCATGTTCGCCAACGTGAAGATCGACATCGGCGGCACGCAGGAACGCCTGACGCTGCCGTCCACCGCCGTCACCTACAACCCCTACGGCTCGACCGTGTACGTGGTGAAGCCGGCCGAGCCGCCCAAGGCGGGCGCACCCGCCACGCCGGGCGCTCCGGCACCGGCGCCCGCCACCGATGCCTCGGGCAAGCCGCAGCTCGTGGCCCAGCAGGTCTTCATCGAGACCGGCCCGACGCGCGGCGACCAGATCTCCATCGTCAAGGGCCTGGAAGCCGGCCAGGTGGTGGTGAGCAGCGGCCAGAACAAACTGAAGAACGGCACGCCCGTGACGGTCGACAACCGCGTGCAGCCGAGCAACGACCCGGCGCCGACGCCGCAGGAAAAGTGAGGCGCGCCGCATGAACTTCACCGACATCTTCATCCGCCGGCCCGTGCTGGCGATGGTGGTGAGCCTGCTGATCGTGGTGCTGGGGCTGCGCGCGCTGGCGGGCCTGCCCGTCAACCAGTACCCCAAGACCGAGAACGGCGTGGTCACCATCAGCACCGCCTACTACGGCGCGGACGCGGCCACGGTCGCGGGCTTCATCACGCAGCCGCTGGAGGCCGCCGTGTCGCAGGCGCAGGGCATCGACTACCTGTCGTCGTCCAGCAGCCTGGGCGTGTCGACCATCACCGCCACGCTGCGGCTGAACTACGACTCGAACCGCGCGCTGACCGAGATCAACACGCAGGTGAACTCGGTGCGCAACCAGCTGCCGCCGCAGGCGCAGCAACCGGTGCTCACGGTGGCCACGGGCCAGACCACCGACGCCATGTACATCGGCTTCTACAGCGACACGCTGCCCAACAACAACGTGACCGACTTCCTGGTGCGCGTGGTGCAGCCCAAGCTCAACGCCATTCCCGGCGTGCAGACCGCCGAAATCCTGGGTGCGCGCACCTTCGCGCTGCGGGCCTGGCTCGACGCGCAGAAGATGGCCGCCTTCGGCGTGACCGCCACCGACGTGAGCGCCGCGCTCAGCGCCAACAACTACCTGGCCGCCGTGGGCACCAGCAAGGGCCAGATGGTGAGCGTGCCGCTCACGGCCGGCACCTCGCTGCACAGCGTGGACGAGTTCAAGCAGCTGTCCATCAAGAGCAGCAACGGCGCCATCGTGCGGCTGCAGGACGTGGCCAACGTGACGCTGGGCTCGGAGAACTACGACTTCAACGTGGCCTTCAACGGCGTGCGCTCGGTGTTCATCGGCATCAAGGTCGCGCCCGAGGCCAACATCCTCGACGTCGCCAAGCAGGTGCGCACCACCTTCCCCGACATCCAGGGGCAATTGCCGAGCGGCCTCACCGGCAAGATCGTCTACGACTCGACCGACTTCATCAACACCTCGATCAGCGAAGTGATCAAGACGCTGGTCGAGGCGCTGGTGATCGTGACGGTGGTGATCTACCTGTTCCTGGGCAGCTTCCGCGCGGTGCTGGTGCCGGTGATCGCCATGCCGCTGTCGCTGATCGGCACCTTCTTCATCATGCTGGTGCTGGGCTACTCCATCAACCTGCTCACGCTGCTGGCGTTGGTGCTGGCGATCGGGCTGGTGGTGGACGACGCCATCATCGTGGTGGAGAACGTCGACCGGCACATGCGCGAGGGCAAGTCGCCCATGCAGGCCTCGCTGCTGGCGGCACGCGAGCTGGGCGGGCCCATTCTGGCCATGACGGTGGTGCTGGTGGCGGTGTACGTGCCCATCGGCTTCCAGGGCGGGCTGACCGGCTCGCTGTTCACCGAATTCGCGTTCACGCTCGCGGGCTCGGTGGTGGTGTCGGGTGTGGTCGCGCTCACGCTGTCGCCCATGATGTGCTCGCGCTTCTTCAAGCCCGAGCAGGACACCGGCAAGTTCGCGACCGCCATCGAACACGTCTTCGAGCGCGTGCACAACCGCTACCAGCGCATCTTGCGCAGCGTGCTCAAGACCTGGCCGGTGATGCTGGTGATGGGCGCTATCCTGGTGGCGCTGCTGTTCGTGATGTTCAAGATGTCGAAGTCGGAGCTCGCGCCCGAGGAAGACCAGGGCATCGTGCTGTCGCAGGTGGTGGGCGCGCCCACGGCCACCATCAACCAGATGCAGACCTATGCCGACCAGATCTTCAAGGTCGCGCACGACACGCCCGAATACGCGCAGCTGTTCCAGCTGACCGGCGTGCCCAGCACCAACGCGGGCATTGCCGGCGTGCTGCTCAAGCCCTGGGACCAGCGCACGCGCAGCGCGCACGACATCCAGGCCGACCTGCAGAACCGCTGGAACGGCATTGCCGGCGCCAAGGTGGTGGCCTTCCAGTTCCCGGCGCTGCCGGGCGCGTCGGGCCTGCCGGTGCAGTTCGTCATCAAGACGACCGAGCCCTTCGAGAACCTCAACACGCTCGCGCAGCAGATCATGGACAAGGCGCGCGCCGACGGAAAGTTCTACTACATCGACGCCGACCTGAAGTTCGACCTGCCGCAGGCGACCGTGACCGTCGACCGCGACAAGATCGCCACGCTGGGCATCACCCAGCAGGACGTGGGCAACGCACTGGGCGCCGCGCTGGGCGGCGGGTACGTCAACTACTTCTCGATCTCGGGCCGCTCGTACAAGGTGATTCCGCAGGTGCAGCAGGTCGACCGGCTCAACCCGTCGGACGTGCTCAACTTCTACATCAAGACCCCCAACGGCGTGGTGCCCGCGAGCACCGTGGCAAGCCTGAAGTACTCCGTGCAGCCCGAGACGGTCAACCACTTCCAGCAGCTCAACTCCGTGACCATCCAGGGCGTGCCCAGCGGCACCCAGGGCGAGACGCTGGAGTACCTGCGCGGCGTGGTGCAGCAGCTGGCGCCCAGCGGCTACTCGGTCGACTACTCGGGCCAGTCGCGCCAGTTCGTGCAGGAGTCGGGCAACTTCGCCATTACCTTCCTGTTCGCGCTGATCATCGTGTTCCTGGCGCTGGCCGCGCAGTTCGAGAGCTTCCGCGACCCGGTGGTGATTCTGGTGTCGGTGCCGCTGGCCCTCTTCGGCGCCATGATCTTCATCTTCTGGGGCTTCGCCTCGATGAACATCTACACGCAGGTGGGCCTGGTGACGCTGATGGGCCTGATCAGCAAGCACGGCATCCTGATCGTCGAAGTGGCCAACCGGCTGCAGAAGCAAGGCCTGAGCAAGCTGGACGCCATCGTCGAAGCCGCCGGCACGCGTCTGCGCCCGATCCTGATGACCACGGCGGCCATGGTGTTCGGCGTGCTGCCGCTGGTGATTGCATCGGGCGCCGGCGCCGCCGGGCGCAAGGCAATGGGCCTCGTGATTTTCAGCGGCCTGTCGATCGGCACACTGTTCACGCTGTTCGTGGTGCCGGCGATGTACCTGGCCATTGCGGCGCGGCACAAGAAGGAAGAAGAAGACGAGAAAGAAGGCTCCGGCGAGAAGACCGCACCGGCGCTGCCGGGGAGCGTGGCGCCGGAGGCTTGAGGGCCTGGCGTTTGAATCTGCCTCTTCGTGAGGCGTAGGAAAAAAAGAAGCCCCCGGCATGCGTGCCGGGGGCTTCTTCATTTGAGCAAGGCGCAGCGGCGAGACGCCGCGCTCGCCCCTACTGCATTGCAGTGGTCTTGCTGTAGTCCGCCGACGGTCCCGAGGGCGGCGTCAACGCCGGATCGGACGCCCACTCGGTAGGGCTCGATGACAGCGAGTAGCTGAGCGTTCCGCCCTCCTTGATCTTGTCCAGCGGCAGCCAGGAGCCTGCGTAGGTCTTGCCGTTCAGCTTCATCTCGCTGATGTAGCGCACGTCGTCGAGCAACGCCTGCCGGTCGGTCTCGATCCGCAGCTTCTTCCCGTTGCCCAGCCACAGAGTCATGCCGGAGAACTGCGGTGTCGACACAGCCAGGCCCGGCGCAGACGGGATCACCGGGTACAGGCCCATGGCCGCCCACACGAACCAGCCCGACGTCGCCCCCATGTCGTCGTTGCCAGGCAAGCCGCCCGGCTCGAGGGAGAAGTTCTTTTGCAGGATGACGGGAATGATGTACTGCGCGTACTTGGCCGCGCCGATCCAGTTGTACGCCCAGGGCGTCTGGAAAGCGGGTTCGTTGCCGATGTAGTAGCCGTCCGAGCTCTCCCCGCCGTTCAAGTCGTTTCCGCTCGGTTCGTTCCCTCCAAGCGGGTTGCTGGCATCCAGGGAGAACAGCTCGCCGAGCCGCTCGAGCGCACTGGCCTTGCCGCCCAGCCTCTCGACGAGACGGGTCCAGTCGTATGCAAACGTCCAGAGGTAATTGGCCTCGGTCGACTCATGAAAGTCGCCGCCTGTCCAATCACCCGCGGCAGTCCTCGACGCCAGGTGCTTGTCTGTGTCGTTGAAGATGTTCTGCCAGTTCCCAGCTCGCTTGAAGACCGTCTGGATGAGGTCCTGATCCGTTCCCCGCGTGCCGGGAAGCGCGTCGAGGAATGCGCCGATCGATCGGTCCGTGGTGATGGCCTCGAGCGTCGTCGACGAAGGATGGTCATACCCTCTGTCGGAGGGAATCCAGCCGATGCTCATGTAGTCCACCAGACTGTCGTCGTCCTTCCCGATCACATATTTGTTGTTGCATCGACTCCTGGGCTCGGTGGCGGCCTGGCGCATGAATTTCCGCGCCGTCTCGAGGTCGAACTTCTTCGCCCCGAACAGGTAAGAGCCCGCGACAACATTGGGTGCATGGTCACCGTTCATCGGCGTGGTGTCCTCGCTGCCGTCCACCCAGTGCGGGAACGCACCGCACTGCTGCGCATCGGCCACCAGCGACTGCATCATCTCGCTGGCCTCGTCGGGCGCGATCATCGCCAGCATCTGGGCCTGGCTGCGGTAGGTGTCCCACATCGAGAAGCCGCTGTAGTGGGTCTTGTAGCCCGCGTCTTTTCCGTCGACCTTGAACTTGTAGCTGGCGACGTTCTCGGTCGCTCTCTCGGGCAGTTCAGCGCCCGATTGCGCAATGTCGAGCTGCTTCATGCTGCGGTAGTCGCCGTTGACGTCGCTGTAGACAGTCGGACCGCTGTAGACCCGGTAGAGGGCCGTGTAGAACTTCGTCAGATTGGTCGTGGCATCGCCCTTCTTTCTGGCGTCCAACTTGTCGAGTTCATCCGGCTTGGCGAGGTCGAGCTGCACGACGTTCAAGCGGCTGTTCCAGTTGTTCTCGGCCACCGTCCTGATGTTCTCGAAAGACCCGTTTGCGTTCTCTGCTTCGAGGTTCTTTTTCGCGTTGCCGACACTGACCGAGGAGATCCCGATCCTGACTTCGACCGTGGCGTCCCCGCTGTCCAGGTTGAATTGCAGGTTCACCGACTTCTTCAACTTGGCGGCATCCGTTTTCAGCGACTTCTCGGAATCCTCTGTCAGCGGCTTGTTGAAGGTCGCGTAGTAGTAGACGGGCTGCTTCCACGTCCCTTCGCAAAACTCGTTGGCGACGGCATGTCCTGAAACGGATTTATCGACCGGGTCCCACTCGATCTTCGTCAACCCGGTATCGGCAACGCCGCCCTGGTTGCTGTTGTTTCGCGTGGAGTCGATCACCAGAAAGGCTTTGGATTTGTCCGGATAGCTGAACCTGGCCATGCCGGTGCGCGTCGTTGCAGTCAACTCGCTGGTGATGTCGTTGGCGAACTTCACCTTGTAGTAGCCGGGCGCGGCCGACTGGTCCTTCTTGGCGTAGGCAAGCCCGCTCAGGGAGATCTCCTCGTTGACGATGTTCGGCAGGAGGGCCACTGCACCCTGCCCCCTGCAGCCAGGCCCATTGAGGTGGGTCATGCTGAAGTAGCGAATGGCTGCGTCATCGAAGTAGTAGCCGCCCGACCCGGCTCCCCATGGGCTCCCACTGCCTCTCGTGTCCGGTCCGAAACTCACCATTCCGAAGGGTGTCTGCGCGCCCGGATTGACGTTGCCGGAATGGCCGCTTCCGCTGTCGGACTTGGTCGTTCCAACGAAGAGGTTGACGTACTTCGTCAGCGGAATATCGACCCGTTGCTGCGATGCAGGCGCTGCCGGACTTGCATCCGTTACCTGCGCGACGTCGGGCGTCGCCGTACCGTTGGCAGCCGGTGGCGGCGTTGGAAGAGAGAAGCCTTCCGAGCCACCCCCGCCACACCCCCACAACAAAGCAGAGGCAACCACCCCCACCGCCAGGCTTCTGCAAGCGTTCTTCATCATCACGTTGTCTCCCTGTTTTCAAGCCCGCGCCCGCAGGTCGGAACGCCGGTCGGCCGCAGTGTATGAACGGCTCGCGTGCTTCGGTGCTTGTGATTTCCCCGACGAAACAGAGCGTTGAAAGCGCAACAAACATGCGCTTGGCGGACCTCGTTCACGCCGTGCGCGGGCGCGCGCCAACACGGTCTCGACAATCCACGGTGCGCGCGGCAACAATGACTTTCCGAGCGAAAACAACACCCCAAAGGGATCCATGCCCGTAACCATCCGCGACGTGGCCGAGGCCTCCGGCGTCTCCATCAGCACCGTATCGCGTGCCCTGAAAAACCAGCGCGGCCTGTCCGACGACACGCGCCGCATGATCCGCCAGACAGCCCGCCAGATCGGCTACAACCCGGCACGCCTGCGCGGCGCCAAGGCCAAGCAGCTCGCCTTCATGGTGCACAGGCAGCACAGCCACTTCTCGACCAACCCGTTCTTCTCCGACGTGCTGCACGGGGTCGAGGAGGCGTGCCGCAAGTTCGGCATCGTGCCCACGCTTTTGACCTGCGGGCCGACCGACCCGATCCGCGAGCAGTTGCGCATGCACGAGCCCGACATGGTGCTGGCGGCGGGCTACTTCGAGAGCGAGGTGCTCGACATGGTGGCCGGGCTCGACCTGCCGATCGCGCTCATCGACTGCTCGCTGCGCGACCTGCCCTCGGTGAACCCCGACAACGCCGTGGGCGGCTACCTGGCCACGCGCCACCTGCTGGACATCGGCCGCCAGCGCATCGCGTACATCGCGGGCTCGCTGGCGCACGTGAGCATCCTGGAGCGCGCGCAGGGCTATCGGCGGGCGCTGTTCGAGGCGGGCATCCTCGCGGATCCCGAACTCGAGGTGGTGGCGCCGCCAGGGCAGTTGCACGACCGCGGCGCATCGGCCGCCATGCAGCAGCTGCTGCGGCTGCGCCGGCCACCCGATGCCGTGTTCGCCTACAACGACGCGGCCGCGCTCGCCGCGCTGCAGACCTGCCGCCAGGCGGGGCTCACGGTGCCGAAGGACATCGCCATCGTGGGCTTCGACGACACGCTGGCCGCCGCGCAGGCCAACCCGCCGTTGACGACACTGCGCGTCGACCGGCAAGAGCTGGGCCGCCTCGGCGTGGAGCTGGTGATGCAAGGCTCGTCGATGCCCCGGCTCAACACGCTGCCCGTGAAGCTCATCGTGCGGGCCAGCACGCAGGGCTGACACACCCTTTTGAAGACCGATGGCCAACGCCATCGGCACCGCTTCTTCCCACTCTGGATTGCCGTGAAAGCGCCAACGCTTTTTGCGCTGGCAACGCCGTGTTTCGTCCGGGAAATCACACGCTGGCACCGCGAATCGCGCTCCTACACTGCGGGCCGTCACATACAGGCACCTGTGGAGAACAGAGGAGAAGACGACATGCCGAACCCTTGCAAGCACACGCGTGCCGCCGCCACGAGCGGCTTCTTCTCCTGTCTGCAGCGCATCGCTCGATGAAGCGGTAGCGCAACCCCCTCCCCCTTCGTTCGCACGCATCACCGCCGCCCGCGGCCGGTGAGGGACGACGCACGTCCGAAGCCTTCGGACGGGCCCGCGCACGCCCTTGACCCCTCCACAACAAACCACTTCACCACCGAGGAGACAACCGTGAGATTCCAACTGAACCGCTACACCGCCGCCATCGTGCTGCTCGCAGGCATCCAGAGCCTGGCCCATGCGCAGTCGTCCGACGCACCGCCCGAGGCCGAGGTCAAGTCCGACCCGACCAAGGACTTCGTGAAGAAGGTCAACGAAGCCACGGGCCTGGAGTTCTGGGGCTACGGCCGCGGCGGCTTCTACAGCGCACCGAAGGGCGCGCCCAAGGGCGGCTACTCGCTCGGCGGCGACCTGCAGAAGTACCGCCTGGGCAACGAGGGCGACAACTACCTGGAGTTCGGCATCGGCAAGCGCTTCGACCTGGGCGACGGCGTGAAGTGGGGCGTGTTCTACATGCCCACGGTCTACAACGGCAAGAGCGGCACGGCGCAGGCGTACTTCTCGCTCAGCGGCATCTTCGGCAACGCCGCCAGCGTGTGGGCCGGCCAGCGCTACCACCGCATCCAGGACGTTCACATCCTGGACAAGTGGGTGGTCGAAGACGGCGACAACTACGGCGCCGGTATCGACGACATTCCGCTGGGCGGGCTGGGCCGGCTCAACGTGGCGGGCTACACGGCCGACTCCATCGACAACCACAGCGGCAACCCCAACAACGCCAAGCGCCTGAACGTGCAGTGGCGCGACATTCCGACCAACCCCGACGGCAAGCTCACGCTGACGGGCGCGCTCATCTCGGGCGACTTCGCCAAGGGCCGCGACGGCGGCGCGCTCGGGCTGATGCACATCCAGAAGAACTTCCTGGTGCCGGGGCTGAACAACACGCTGTTCCTGCAGGCATCGAGCGGGCACGCGTCGGTCAACGGCAAGTTCTACAACCTGGACAACAGCACCACCAGCACGGGCCTGCTGTTCGGGCCCGACCTGCAGGCGGGCCCCGGCGGCTTTATCTTCGCGCCGCTGGTGACGCGCACCACGTTCACGCCGCAGCCGGGCGCCAAGCAGCGCCGCATCCTGGATTCGGTGGACTTCCAGATCGGGCGCTTCGGCGGCCAGGCGCTGGTGGGCTACCAGACCGTGCGCCCCGACAACGGGCCCGAGACCAAGGACTTCTCCCTGGGCGGACGCGTGTCGTACGGCATTGCCAAGTACACCAAGCTGCTGGCCGAAGTCGGCAGCACGCGCCGCAGCATCAGCGCGCAGCCCAGGCAGACGCTCAACAAGGGCACCTTCGCGGTGGCCTTCTCGCCCAACACCGACTTCTGGACGCGCCCCGAGTTCCGCCTGTACGTCACGCGCGCGAGCTGGAACAAGGCCGCGGGCGACGCCAACGCCGACAGCTTCGGCGCCAACGGCCGGCGCAGCGCGACCATCTTCGGCGTGCAGATGGAAGCCTGGTGGGAATAACGGAACACCTCTGGGCAGCGGCGCATTTGTTGCGCTCGCAACGCTGTGTTTCGTCCGGGAAATCACAGCGTGCGCCCCGGTGGGCGCTGCCTAAACTGCCGCCGGTTTCAACACTCGACTCGGGAGACACGCACATGAAAAACCTCACCCAGAAATTCGCCGTCAGTGCCATCACCGCCGTCTGCCTCGCGCTGGGCACCGGCGCGGCCATGGCCCAGCAAAGCGTCGAGGTCCTGCACTGGTGGACCGCCGGTGGCGAGGCCGCCGCGCTCAACGTGCTCAAGGGCAACCTGGAGAAGCAAGGCGTCAAGTGGAACGACATGCCCGTGGCCGGCGGCAGCGGCGAAGCCGCCATGACGGCGCTGCGGGCGCGCGTGACTTCGGGCAACCCACCCACCGCGTCGCAGATGCAGGGCTTCGACATCCTCGACTGGGGCAAGCAGGGCCTGGTGGCCGACCTGAACACGCTCGCGCAGAAAGGCGGCTGGGACAAGGTCGTGCCGCCCGCGCTGCAGAAGTTCTCCAAGTACAACGGCAAGTGGATCGCCGCACCGGTCAACATCCACTCCACCAACTGGGTCTGGGCCAACCAGGCCGTGCTGGCCAAGGCCGGCGTCACGGCGGAGCCGAAGAACTGGGACGAGTTCATCGCCGCCGCCGACAATGTGCAGAAGGCCGGCTTCATCGCCATCGCCCACGGCGGCCAGCCGTGGCAGGACGCCACGCTGTTCGAGAACGTGGCCGTGGCCACCGGCGGTGTCGACTACTACCGCAAGGCCTTCATCGAGCTCGACGGCAAGACCCTGGCCTCGCCGACCACCGAGAAAGTGTTCCAGCGCATGGGCCAATTGCGCAAGCTCGTCGACAAGGACTTCTCGGGCCGCGACTGGAACGTGGCCTCGGGCATGGTGATCGGCGGCAAGGCCGGCTTCCAGGTCATGGGCGACTGGGCCAAGGGCGAGTTCGTCAACGCCAGGCAGGTGCCGGGCAAGGACTTCGCCTGCTTCCGCTTTCCGGGCACGCAGGGCATCGTCACCTTCAACGCCGACCAGTTCGTGATGTTCAAGCTGAAGGACGCCGACAAGGAAGCCGCGCAGCAGAAGCTCGCCAACGCCATCCTGGAGCCAGGCTTCCAGTCGGCCTTCAACGTGGTCAAGGGCTCGGCCCCCGCGCGCACCGACGTGCCCGACACCGCCTTCGACGCCTGCGGCAAGAAGGCCATCAAGGACGTGGCCGAGGCCAGCCAGGCCCACACGCTGGTGGGCTCGATGGCGCACGGCCATGCGGTGCCGGCGTCGATCAAGAATGCCTTCTACGACGTGATCACGCGCCACTTCAACGGCCAGATCGACGACAAGAAAGCGGTTGCGGCGCTGGCGTCCGCCGCCAGGAACTGACAGCGCCCGAGGACGACACGCCCCTTGAAAGCCAACCTGCTTCCCAAGCTCCTGCTGAGCCCCAGCGCACTGCTCGTGCTGGTCTGTGTCTACGGCTACATCATGTTCACGGTCGGCCTGTCGTTCACGACGTCGACCATGCTGCCCAACGCCGAGTGGGCGGGCGCGGCGAGCTACGAGCGGCTGCTGGGGCTGGAGAACTGGTCGGTGTCGCTGCACAACCTGGCGGTGTTCGCGGGCCTGTACATCGCCATCGCGATGGTGCTGGGGCTCACGCTGGCGATCCTGATCGACCAGAAGATCCGCGCCGAGGGCGTGCTGCGCTCGATCTTCCTCTACCCGATGGCGCTCTCGCTGATCGTCACCGGCACGGCCTGGAAATGGCTGCTCGACCCCGGCGTGGGCATCGAGCACACGATGCGCAGCCTGGGCTGGAGCAGCTTCGCGTTCGACTGGATCAAGGACGGCGACATGGCCATCTACTGCGTGGTCATCGCCGCCGTGTGGCAGACCTCGGGCTTCGTGATGGCGATGTTCCTGGCCGGCCTGCGCGGCGTCGACGGCGAGCAGATCAGCGCCGCGCGCGTCGACGGCGCGCGCACCTGGCAGATCTACACGCGCATCGTCATCCCGCAACTGGGGCCGGTGTTCGTCTCGGCCTTCGTGATCCTGGCGCACATGGCCATCAAGTCGTACGACCTGGTGATCGCGCTGACCAACGGCGGGCCCGGGCGCTCGACCTGGCTGCCTTCCGTCTTCATGTACCAGTACACCTTCACCCGCAACGAAATGGCCGTGGGCGCCGCCAGCTCGGTGCTGATGCTCATCGCCATCGGCATCGTCGTGGTGCCCTACCTGTTGCGCGAGATGCGGGGTGCCAAACATGGCTGAACAGGCGCTTCGACATCGCACGCCGGGCGCCCATGCCGCGCGCCTGCTGCTGTACGCGGTGCTGGCCGTGCTGGCGCTGGTGTTCCTGATGCCGGTGTACGTGATGGTCGTCAACTCTCTGAAGCCGCTGGAAGAAATCCGCAACGGCCACCTGATGGCGCTGCCCGTCGCGTGGACGCTCGCGCCCTGGCATTCGGCCTGGAGCACCGCGCAGATCGGCGTGCAGCCCACGGGCCTGAAGCCCTACTTCATCAACTCGTTCCTGCTGGTGGTGCCGGGCGTGGTGCTGTCCACGCTCATCGGCGCGGTGAACGGCTACATCCTCACGCAGTTCAGGATCCGCGGCGCGCAGCTGCTGTTCGCGGCCATGCTGTTCTCGGTGTTCATTCCGTTCCAGATCGTGCTGATACCCATGGCCAAGACGCTGGGCATGCTGGGCATCGCGGGCACGGTGACGGGGCTGGTGTTCGTCAACGTGGTGTACGGCATCGGCTTCACCACGCTGTTCTTTCGCAACTACTACGCGGCGTTTCCGCAGGAGCTGGTGCGCTCGGCGCGCATGGACGGCGCGGGCTTCTTCGGCGTGCTGTGGCGCATCTTGCTGCCCAACAGCACGCCCATCATCGTGGTGACGGTGATCTGGCAGTTCACCAACATCTGGAACGAGTTTCTCTTCGGTGCCTCGTTCAGCGACTACAGCTCCTTCCCGATCACCGTGGCGCTGAACAACCTCGTCAACAGCTCCACGGGGGTCAAGGAATACAACGTGCATTTCGCGGGCGCGTTCATCGCGGCGCTTCCCACGTTGGTCGTGTACCTGGTTTCCGGCAAGTATTTCGTGCGCGGCCTCATGGCCGGCTCGGTCAAAGGTTAGGTCAATGGCATCTCTGGACTTGGTTGGCATCCGCAAGAGTTTCGGTCCCGTACACATCCTGCACGACATCTCCATCGCATTGAACGACGGCGAGTTCCTGGTGCTCGTCGGCCCTTCGGGCTGCGGCAAGAGCACGCTCATGAACATCATCGCGGGACTGGAGGAGCCCAGCGACGGGCACCTGCGGCTCAACGGCAAGGACATCACGGCGGTGGCGCCGGCGGATCGCAACATCTCGATGGTGTTCCAGTCTTATGCGCTCTACCCCAACATGACGGTGGCCAAGAACATCGAGTTTCCGCTGGAGATGCGCAAGGTCGACAAGGCCACGCGCGCCGACCGCGTGAAGAAGGTCGGCGAGCTGCTGCAGATCGGCCACCTCATGGACCGCAAGCCGCGCCAGCTTTCGGGCGGCCAGCGCCAGCGCGTGGCCATCGGGCGTGCGCTGGCGCGCGAGCCGCAGCTCTACCTGTTCGACGAGCCGCTGTCGAACCTCGATGCGCAGTTGCGGCTGGACATGCGCACCGAAATCAAGAAGCTGCACCAGCGGCTGAACGCGACCATCGTCTACGTCACGCACGACCAGATCGAGGCCATGACGCTGGCCACGCGCATCGCGGTCATGAAGGGTGGCGTGCTGCAGCAGCTGGGCACGCCCCACGAGGTCTACAACCGGCCCGCGAACACTTTCGTGGCGAGCTTCATGGGCTCGCCGCGCATGAACCTGCTGCGCATGCGCGTGACGGATGGGCACCGGGGCAACCTGTGCATCGCCACCACCGGCAGCGACGAAGCCGAGGAGATCGAGCTGCCCGCCGCGCTGGTGCCCGAGGGCCTGCGTGCGCGCGTCGGCGACGAAGTGATTGCCGGGCTGCGCGCGGAAGCCGTGGGGCTTGCCGATACCACGAACGCGGGCACGGGCACGAGCGCCTCGCAATGCGTGGTGCGCGCACGCGTGCAGGTGGTGGAGCCCACGGGTGCCGACACGCTGGTGCTGCTCGACCTGGGCGGCCACGATTTCACCGCGCGCCTGCCGCCCGACGTGGCGCTGCCGGTCGGCGCGGCGATGCATTTCTCGATCGACCTGTCGAAGATCGTGTTCTTCGACACGGCGAGCGAGATGCTGATCGTCTAGCCATGGAGCACGCCCTTGATGTTGACGTCGAGGCAGCGACGCACCCAAAGGTGCAGTGCCGTTCCTCCACGATCGTTGCCTGTTCCTGCATCGCCCTTGCCTCACACGGGCCGCAACCGAGGCGTTACTTGTAGAGCCAGCGCGCCATCAGGCGCGTGTATCTCGGCATGACGAGATACACCATCAGCCCGACGATGGCGGCCGAGGCGATCAGGTGCTCGACCCCATAGCTCGACAACACGGGCACCGACGCCACCAGCCAGTGCACCACGGCCGGCACCAGCATGGTCAGCGGGTAGATCACCGACAGGGTCAGCAGGAACTGCTTGTAGCGCCTGGCCGGCGGTTGCCCCGCCGTCGGGTGAAACCAGAACTCGAGCCCGGTGCGCGTTTCCACCTTTTCGTCGGCTTCGAGAAACGACGCCGCCTCTTCGACCAGCTGGCGGCGCGCGCCCGAGGCGAACCAGTCCTGCGCGTGCGCGAGCGAGTCGAAGCGGATGGTGATGGTGTACTGCAGACCGCCCGCCACCGGGTGGATGACGTTCACGCCTCGGTGCCCCGGAAAGCGCGCGGCAATGGGCACCACCTTCTTCAGCCATTGCTCGTAGGCGACCACGGACTCGCGCTTGACCGTCTGCTGGATGACGGCGGTGACAGTCTCGCCACCGGGCAGCGCCCGCCCGGCAATTTCGTCGAGCGTGGCGGTGCGCAAGCCGGGTTGGCGATCGTCGGCGGTCATGTGCGGAGCCTTTTCTTCTTCAAAGACCGAGCAGCTTACGGCCTTCGTCGGCCAGCAGGTCATGCGTATCCGGGTGCGAACGCATGTAGGCGGCGAACACGGGGCACTGCGGAATGACGCGCAACCCGCGCTCGCGTGCCGAAGCCAGGCCCGCCAGCACCAGTTGCCTGGCAATGCCCTGGCCTTGCAGCGCTTCAGGCACCAGCGTGTGGATGAAGGTGATGACATCACCGTCCAGCGAGTAGATGGCAACCGCGCGTTCGCCTTGCGACGCGTATTCGAAGCGGTGCTTGGCGGGGTTGTCCTGGACCGACGCAGGAGAAGGGGCTGCAGTGGTCATGATTCAGCCCTTGATGAACGCCAGCAGGTCGGCGTTGACCTGGTCGGCGTGCGTGTTGCAGGTGGCGTGCGGCGCACCGGCATAGACCTTGAACTGGCTGCCCTTGATCATCTCGGCCGCAAGCTTGCCGGTGGCCTCGATCGGCACCACCTGGTCGTCGTCGCCGTGGATCACGAGCGTGGGCACGTCGATCTTCGCCATGTCGGGGCGGAAGTCGGTTTCCGAGAACGCGGTCACGCAGTCGATGGTGGCCTTGATGGAGGCTTGCAGCGCAATCTGCAGCGTCTGCTTGAACACGCCCTGCGACACCTTGGCGCCCGGCCGGTTCGTGCCGTAGAACAGCGTGCTGAAGTCATCGAGGAACTGCGGGCGGTCGGCGGCCAGGCCGGCGCGAATGCCTGCAAACAGCGATGCGTCGGGGCCCACGGGGTGGTCGGGCGTCTTCATGAACAGCGGCGTCACGGCGCTGACGAGCGCGAGCTTGGCGATGCGTGCTGAGCCCTTGCGCGCGATGTAGCGCGTGACGTCGCCGCCGCCCATCGAGAAGCCCACCAGGATCACGTCCTTCAGGTCGAGCTTCTCGATCAGCTCCGAGATGTCGTCCGCGAAGGTGTCGTAGTCGTAGCCGGTCCAGGGCTGGCTCGAGCGGCCGAAACCGCGGCGGTCGAAGGCGATGGCGCGGTAGCCGCGTTCCGCGAAGAACAGCATCTGCGCGTCCCACATGTCGGCGTTCAGCGGCCAGCCGTGGCTGAACAGAATGGGCTGGCCCGAACCCCAGTCCTTGTAGTAGAGCTCGGTGCCGTCGCGCAGGGTGAGAGTGGTCATGATGATTCCTGTGAAATGAAATGAAATGAAATGAAGTGGAGCGGAGTGAAAGGGAAAAAACGAAACGATGAAGCTCAGAACGCGGGCAGCTCATTGGGGCGCAGGTCGAACACCAGCACCTCGGCGCCCTCGCCTCGCGCCAGGTCGAGCTGGCGCGCATTGCGCACCCGTGCACCGTCGCCTTCGGACATGCACTGCCCGTTGACCTCGACGCTGCCGCGCGCCACATGCACATAGGCGTTGCGGTCGGGGCCGAAGGCCAGCGAGGCGCTCTCGTCGCCGTCGAACAGGCCGGCGTAGACACGGGCGTCCTGGTGCACCGCGAGCGAGCCGTCGGTGCCTTCGGGCGAAATGATCAAGCGCAGGCGGCCGCGCTTTTCTTCCTGCGTGAAGTGCACCTGCTGGTAGCGCGGGGCCACGCCCTTCTTGCCCGGCGTGATCCAGATCTGCAGGAAGTGCAGCGGGTCGGTGGCCGACGAATTGAACTCGCTGTGGCGCACGCCGGTGCCGGCGCTCATCATCTGCACGTCGCCGGGGCGGATGACCGAGCCGGTGCCCATCGAGTCCTTGTGCTCGAGCGCGCCGTCGAGCACGTACGAGAAGATCTCCATGTCGCGGTGCGGATGGGTGCCGAAACCGCGGCCGGGGGTCACGCGGTCGTCGTTGATCACCAGCAGGTCGGAGAAGCCTTCCTGCTGCGGGTCGCGATAGTGGCCGAACGAGAAGGTGTGGCGGGACTTGAGCCAGCCGAAGTCTGCGATTCCGCGGTCGGTGGCGCTGCGAATTTCCAACATGATTGCGTCCTTGACAGTGTTTGAATTCGACTGAATTCACAATGCGCCTTGAAGAACATCTCCTTGGCATGGACTGAATCATCGGGGCCGTGGCGCCCCTTGTTGGCGAAACTTTTCGCCGTCAATGATCGAAATTTTCGACCATTCGCTTTGACGGCCTTTTGACGCCGCTCAGCGCTTCCTGATGAGCTTGCCCGTGGACGAAGCCCGCGCGACCAGCCGGCCCTCGGGGTCGAACAGGTCCGCCTCGAGGAAGACCACGCTTCCACCCCAACGCAGGACGCGCGCCTCGGCTTCGAAGGACGTCACCGGCGCCCTGTCGAGAAACGAGACCTTGAGTTCCAGGCTGGCGAGGCTGGCCGTGGCGTCCTTGGCATGCACCGCGAAGGCCATCGCGCAGTCGAGCCATGCGGTGATGAGTCCGCCCTGCACAACGGTTCCGTCGCTGTGCGCGAACTCGGGCCGCGCGACAAAGCGCACGCGCGCGGTGCCCCTTTCTGCATCGGTGCGCAGCAGTTGCGAGAAGCCGATGGTCTGCATCAGCGCGTGCGGGAATTTTTCTGTGTCCATGCGGGCATTTTCATGCGCGGCGCAGGAAGCAAAAAAGCCGGCCATCAAATCGATGGCCGGCTTTTCAAATGTCGTGCGGTTCGGTGGTAGGACGTACTGGATTCGAACCAGTGACCAACGGATTAAAAGTCCGCTGCTCTACCAACTGAGCTAACGTCCCGGAACCATTTTTCGCTTCTTGCCGGCGTTGAATCCAGCAAAGCCTAAGATTATAGCGTGCCGTTGGACGCTATTTTGTCGAGAACCCAACCTGCCGCACATTGACCGAAAGTCGCGGTCACGCTGACGACCGATCCGTAGCCGTGGCAGTTGAGCGAACCGTCGCCTTCGATCGCGCACGACGAATCGGGCGGCGCCACGCTTTCGCGGCTGAAAACACAGGTCACGCCGATCTTGCGGCCTTCGCGCGGGGCGCCGTGTTCCTTGCGCAGGCGCTGTCGCAACTGGGCCAGCAAGGGGTCGTGCGTGACGAGCGACAGGTCGTCGATATCGACCTTGTGCGCCTGCCGCTTGCCGCCCGCCGCGCCCACGGTCACGAAGGCGGCGCGCGATGCGCGTGCCCATGCGGCCATGGTCAGCTTGGCCTTCACCTGGTCGCAGGCGTCGATGACGGCCGTTACCGGGCCGTTGGCCGCTTGCGCCGCGTCGAGCACCGCAGTCCAGTTGCCGGGTTCGACGAACTCGTCGACCGCGAGCACCTTGCACTGCGCGTTGATCTGCGCAATGCGCTCGCGCATGGCTTCGACCTTGGCCTGGCCCACGGTCGCATCGAGCGCATGGATCTGGCGATTGATGTTCGACTCCGACACGTGGTCGAGGTCGACCAGCGTCAGCCGCCCCACCCCGCTGCGCGCCAGCGCCTCGACCGCCCAGGAGCCCACGCCGCCGATGCCGACGACCAGCACATGCGCGTTGCGGATGTTCGCGGCGCCCGTCACGCCGTACAGGCGCTCGAGCCCGCCGAAGCGGCGCGCGAAGTCGGGCGCCGCGGTGTCGGTGACGACATCCGCGGCGGCAGAGGAAGCGGGAGCGATGACGGCGCTCAAGCGGAAAGCCCCGCCTGCATCAGCGCAGACGCGAGAGACGCTCGCGGCCGGCCTGTGCGGCTTCGGACTGCGGGTAGGCCTTGGCCAGGTCTTCCAGCGTGCGGCGCGCGGCGCGCGTGTCCTTCAGTTCGATCTGGCAGTTCGCGATCGACAGCACGGCCTCGGGGGCCTTGGCATGGTCGGGTGCGAGCGACAGCATCGAGCGGAAATTCGCGATGGCTTCGTTGTAGTTGCGCGTGGCGTACTGCGCATTGCCGAGCCAGAACAGCGCCGAAGCGTTGTAGCCGCTTTGCGGGTAGCGCTTGACGAAGTCGGCGAACGCGGTTTGCGCCTGCGCGAACTGGCCCGAGCGGAACACACCGAGGGCGGCGTCGAAATCGGCCTTCTCCTTCGGGTCGGCGTTGAACTCGCGGCCGTCCACCGACACCTTCGAGGGCTCGCTCTGCTTGAGCTTGTCGTCGAGGGTGGTCTGGCGCGACTGCATTTCGCTCAGCGTGCGCGTGAGTTGCTCGTTCTGGCCGGTCATGCGCGCCAAGTCACCGCGCATCTGCTCGATCTGGTTTTGCAGATCGAGCAGGCTGCGACGCAGCTGGCCGTTTTCGTCGGTCAGCCGCTGGTCGGTTTGCTGGCGCATGGCCTCGACGCGCTGCCGCAGGTCGAGGATGGCCTTGCGGGCTTCGTCATCCTCGAACAATGCGGCTTGCGACCCGATCGAGACGCAGAGCAAGGCGGCAGCCAGCGCCGCGCCTCGCAACACAGCGCGTTGCATCACCGGCGGTACGTGATTTCGGCGCGGCGGTTTTGCGCCCAGACTTCTTCACCCGAACCCGTGACCGCCGGCTTTTCCTTGCCGAAGCTCACGGCTTCGATCTGGCTGTCGTTCACGCCCAGCAGGGCCAGTGCGCGACGCACGGCTTCCGAACGCTTCTGGCCCAGTGCCAGGTTGTATTCGCGGCCGCCGCGTTCGTCGGTGTGACCTTCGATCGAGATGCGGCGTTGCGGATTGGCCTTCAGGAAGCGCGCGTGACCATCGATGGCCGACTGGAACTCGGGCTTGACCGTGTAGCTGTCGTAATCGAAGTAGATGATGCGTGCCACGCCCACCGGACCTTGCGCGGTGCCCGCGTTCGGATCGATGGTGACGGGTGCCACGCTGCTGGCGCCGCCTTGCTGGCCGCCGGCGCTGCCGGAGCGGTCGGTCACCGGCGTTTCGTTGAGCTTGGTGCCCGACGAGCAACCGGCGATGAGGGCCACGATGGCCAGCGAATAAATCGTACGTTTCAACATTTTCGAACTCCTCAAGTAAACCTAATCATTGCTTTTGAAACGGACCCCAGTCCGGTTCTCTTATGTCTCCCGCCTGTCCCGCCAGTCGAGCCTTTATTTTTCCATCCAAAGTGGTCGTCATGAGGGCTTCGCGACCTTGCAGTTGCGTGGCGTAGACGATCAATTTGCTGTTCGGGGCAAAACTTGGACTTTCGTCGGCGGAAGTGTCGGTGATTGCGCTCACATTGCCGGTGGCCAACTCCATCACGTGGAGTTTGAAGGCACCGCCCACCCGCGAGATGTAGGCCAACCACCGGCCATCGCCGCTGACAGCCGGAGAAATGTTGTAGGTGCCGCTGAAGGTCACGCGCGTCGGGTTGCCGCCGCTGGCACCCATCTTGTAGATCTGCGGGGCGCCGCCACGGTCGCTCACGAAGTAGATGGTGCTGCCGTCGGCCGAGTAGGCGGGCTCGGTGTCGATGCTCGAGCTCTGGGTCAGGCGGCGCGGTTCGCCGCCGCTGGCCGGAATGGTGAACAGCTGCGAGCCGCCGTCGCGGCTGAGGGTGACGGCCAGTGAATTGCCGTCGGGCGCCCAGGCCGGCGCGCTGTTCGAACCCTTGAAGTTCGCAAGCAGGCGGCGCTGGCCGCTGGCCACGTTGTGCACGTACACGACCGGCTTGCGCGACTCGAAGGACACGTACGCCAACTGCTGTCCGTTGGACGACCAGCACGGCGAGATGATGGGCTCGGGGCTGGCGAGCGCGGCCTGCGCGTTCTCGCCGTCGGCGTCGGCCACCCACAGGGAGTAGCGGCTGCCGGCCTTGGTGACGTAGGCGATGCGGGTCGAGAAGATGCCCTTCTCACCGGTCAGCTTCTCGTAGACGTAGTCGGCGATGCGGTGCGAAGCCAGGCGCAGGTCGCCCTGCGGCACGGTGTAGCTCTGGCCGCCGAGGTCTTGGCCCTTGACCACGTCCCACAGGCGAAAGCGCACGTCGAAGCGGCCGTCGGCCAGCTTGCTGACGCTGCCCACCACCAGCGAGTCGGCGGTGCGCTGGCGCCACAGCGACAGGTCGGGGCGCGAGGCCTCGTCCAGCGCCTGGCCGGAGGCATCGACGCCGCGGAACTGGCCGCTGCGCTCCAGGTCGGCCTGGACGATGTCCGAGATCTTCTGCGGCGAAGACTCCTGGCCCTTGAAGGGGGCGAGCGCGATTGGCAATTGCGTCAGCCCGACGCCCGACACTTCGACCCGGAACTGGGCGAGCGCTGGAAGCATGGGGGTGGCAGCAAGGGCCGCAATGAGAGTGCGGCGTGCAAATAGCGATGAAGAAGGAGTTGGAATTGGAGTTGGCAACGGCTTGTTCATGCGGTTCGGAGAGGTTTCCGGCGAAAAAGTTTCTTCCCGGCTTGACGGGCCACATGTTACACACTGGCTCGCAGGCGCCGTCACAAAACGTTTATCCGGCGATGCGGTCCTACAGAATCACTTCAGGAAGCCCGAAATGGGGGCCCCCGTAGAATCCGCCGCCATGCAAGCATCCCCCGGCAGCGAGAACGCGCGCCCTCCCCTGATGCGCCGCCTGGCGCGACTCATGACCTGGTTCGGCGGCTCCCGCCAATGGTGGGCCGCAGGCCTGATCGGCGCCCTGATGGCGGCCATTACCGAACCGCTGATGGCCGCACTACTCAAGCCGCTGCTCGACCGCGGCTTCAACCGCGGCCAGCTCCAGTTGTGGATCGTGCCGGCTGCCGTGCTGCTGCTGTTCGCGGTGCGCGGCATTGCGCAGTTCATTTCCCAATACGCCCTGTCGCGCATCGCCAACGAAGGCATGCAGCGGCTGCGCCGCGTGCTGTTCGAACGGCTGATGGGCGCCGAGCTGGCCCTGTTCACGCGCCAGTCGGCGAGCGCACTGTCGAATACCGTGGTCTACGAAGTGCAGACCGGCGCGATGCTGCTGGTGCAGGCGCTGCTCGGGCTCACGCGCGACGGCTTCACGCTGATCGCGCTGCTCGGCTACCTCGTCTACCTGAACTGGAAGCTCACGCTGATCGTGGCGTTCCTGGTGCCCAGCATCTCTTGGATCATGAAGGTGTTTTCCAAGCGCCTCTACCGCCTCACGCAGCAGGGCCAGCAGGCCACCGACGAGCTGGCCTACGTGGTCGAGGAAAACGTGCTCGCGCACCGCGTGGTGCGGCTGCACGGCGCCGAAGCCGCGCAAGGCCAGCGCTTTGAGCAACTGAGCCAGCGCCTGAACCGGCTGGCCGTGAAGTCGACCATTGCCCAGGCCGCCACCACGCCGCTCACGCAGATGATGGCGTCGCTGGCGCTGTCGGTGGTCGTGATGATCGCGCTCTGGCAAAGCGGCGAGCAAGGCCTGACCGTGGGCGGTTTCGTCGCCTACATCACGGCCATGCTGATGCTGATCGCGCCGATCCGTCGGCTGGCCGACATGGCCGCGCCCATCACGCGCGGCCTGGCCGCGCTCGAACGCGGCCTGGTGCTGGTCGACGAAGTGGCGCCGGAGTCGCAAGGCAGCTTCAGCCTCGAACATGCCCGCGGCCACATCGAACTGCGCAACGTGCAGGTCAACTACCGCGGCGAAGACGAGCAGCGCGCGCTCGACGGCGTGAGCCTGACCATCGAGCCCGGCCAGGTGGTGGCCTTCGTCGGCCCCTCGGGCTCGGGCAAGACCACGCTGGTCAACCTGCTGCCGCGCTTCGTGCAACCCAGTGGCGGCCAGGTGCTGCTCGACGGGCACGACACCAGCGAATGGCAACTGAAGAGCCTACGCTCGCAGTTCGCGATGGTGAGCCAGGACGTGGTCATGCTCAACGAAACGCTCGCCGCCAACGTGGCGCTGGGCTCCGACATCGATCGCGACCGCGTGCTGCAATGCATCGCCGCCGCCAACCTGAGTTCGCACGTCGAAGGCCTGCCGCAAGGCATCGACACCGTGCTGGGCCACAACGCCACGCAACTGTCGGGCGGCCAGCGCCAGCGCCTGGCCATCGCGCGTGCGCTCTACAAGAACGCCCCCGTGCTGCTGCTCGACGAAGCCACCTCGGCCCTCGATACCGAATCGGAACGGCTGGTGCAGGACGCCCTGCAGCGCCTGATGCAGAACCGCACCACGCTGATCGTGGCCCACCGCCTGTCGACCATCCAGCACGCGGACCGCATCATCGTGATGGAGCAAGGCCGCATCGCCGAGCAAGGCAGCCACGAGCAGCTGATGCAGCTGGACGGGCTGTACGCGCGGCTGCAGACGCTGGCCGTGCGCAGCGCCACGCCGGGGCAAGACCCGACGCTCTGATACGGCGCCGCGTCAGCGCGGCGCGGCAGGCGCGGCGCGCGGCTTCTTCGCCGCTGGCGCGGTGCTCTCCGGTGGCAATGCGCCGTGGGAGACCAGCACGCCGGCCGACAGGATGAATTCGGCGGCGCTCTCTATGTCGCCCTGCAGCGCGGCCCGCGCCTTGGCGCCGTCGCGCCGCTTCAGCGCGGCGAGCAGCGCCGCGTGGTGCGACATCGCCACCTTCTCGCGCACACGACGGGAGCCGCCGCGCAGGTCGTAGTTGAGGATGGGGCCGATGCGCAGCCACAGCGCCTCGATCATCTGCAGCAGCACGGGCATGTCCGCCGCGGCGTAGACCGCGAAATGGAATTCCTTGTTGAAGGTGACGAGCTTCGATCCGTCGGGACTCGCGGACTTCATTTCGGCGGCGAATGCATCGTGCCACTGCGTGATGTCGCGCAACGACACGCCGCCGGACGCCGAGGCCGCAACCTCGGTGGCCAGGCCTTCGAGGTTGGTGCGGATGATCGTGATCTCCTTGAACTGCGCCGCCGTCATTCGCGGCACGCGCAAGGCGCGATTGGGCGTCAGCTCCAGCGCCTGTTCGGCCACGAGGCGCTGCATGGCTTCGCGCACCGGCATCACGCTCACGCCGAGCGCCGCCGCGGCGCTGCGCAACGAGATCTGCTCGCCCGGCATCATCTGCCCGCTCATCACGAGGTCGCGCAACTGGTCATAGACGTTCGCGCTGAGCGTCTGGCGCTTGAGCGGAGTGACGAGATCGGAAAGGCCCATGCGGCGAAGTATACGAGCGGGGTATTCCCTATGAAATATCTGTGATCACAGATATACGATCCCGCCCAGTCAACGCATCAACCCAAGGAGTTCTCCAACATGTGGAATGGCAATTCCCTCGCCGGCCAACGCGTGCTCGTCACGGCCGGCGCAAGCGGCATCGGCCTCGAAATCGCGCGTGGCTTCGCCGCGGCGGGTGCCAGGGTCCTGGCCTGCGACGTGCAACAGGCGAGCCTCGATGAACTGAAACGCGAACTGCCGGCGATTGCCGGCTGCCTCGCCGATGTCTCCAGCGAAGAAGACGTGGCCCGGCTGTTCGACGCCGTGGACCGCGAGCTCGGCGGCCTCGACGTGCTCGTGAACAACGCCGGCGTGGCCGGGCCGACCGGAGGTGTCGAAACCCTCTCGCTGGCGGACTGGGAGCGCACGCTCGCCGTCAACATCACGGGACAGTTTCTCTGCGCACGGCTTGCGGTGCCGCGACTGCGGCAAGGGCGCAGCCCGTCCATCGTCAACCTCTCTTCGGCCGCCGGCCACCTGGGCATGCCGGGGCGCTCGCCCTACTCCGCCTCGAAATGGGCGGTGATCGGCTTCACGAAGACACTCGCGATCGAACTCGGCAAGGACGGCATTCGCGTCAACGCGATCCTGCCGGGGGCGGTCGACGGCCCCCGCATCCGCGCGGTGATCGCCGCCAAGGCCGAAGCGCTGGGCAAGCCGCTGGCGGAAGTCACGCGCAGCTACACCGCGCAATCGGCACTGGGGCGCATGGTGACGCCCGGCGACATCGCCAACATGGTGTTGTTCGCCGCGAGCGACCTGGCCGCGAGCGTCACGGGCCAGGCGCTCGCGGTGGACGGCCATACCCAGGCACTGAGCTGATCGCCGGCTGCATCTTCTTTTCTTTCCTCTTCTCATCCGGACAAGACACACCCATGGCCCAACGCTCCAAAGCCATCATCACCTGCGCGCCCACGGGCGCAATCCACACACCGAGCATGTCGCCCCATCTGCCCGTGACGGCCGATGAAATCGCGGCGGCTTCCATCGAAGCCGCCCGCGCCGGCGCCGCGATCCTGCACCTGCATGCGCGTGACCCGAAGGACGGCCGCCCCTCGCAGGACCCGGCGCTGTTCCGCCCGTTCCTGTCGAAGATCAAGGCCGCGACCGATGCGGTGATCAACATCACCACCGGCGGCAGCCCACACATGAGCGTCGAGGAGCGCATGCGGCCGGCGACCACCTTCAAGCCCGAGCTCGCCTCGCTCAACATGGGCTCGATGAACTTCGGCCTCTTCCCGATGCTCGAGCGCTTCAAGTCCCTCGAGCACGACTGGGAGCGCGAGCACCTCGAGAACAGCCGCAACCTGATCTTCAAGAACACCTTCGCCGACATCGAGAACATCCTCGAGCTCGGCAACGCCAACGGCACGCGCTTCGAGTTCGAGTGCTACGACGTCAGCCATCTCAACAACCTGCGGCATTTCCTGGACCGCGGACTGGTGCGGGCGCCGCTCTTCGTGCAAACCGTCTTCGGCATCCTGGGCGGTATCGGTGCCGACCCGGAGGACCTGATGCACATGCACCGCACCGCCGCACGGCTGTTCGGCGACCGCTTCCAATGGTCGATCCTCGGCACCGGCCGCAACCAGCTGCCGCTGGCCACCATCGGCGCCGCCATGGGCTCGCATGTGCGCGTGGGGCTCGAGGACTCGCTGTGGATCGGGCCCGGCCGGCTCGCCGCGTCGAGCGCCGAACAGGTGCTGCGCATCCGCGCGGTGCTGGAGGCGCTGAACATCGACATCGCCACGCCCGACGAGGCGCGCGAAATGCTCGGACTCAAGGGCGCCGCGCGCGTCGACTTCTAGCCTGCACGAGAACCATCTTCCTGGCCGCATCGCCGCGGCCGGACCCTGCACGCCCGTCGGTCGGCCCTGCCCGGACCTCCCGGCGCCCATCCCCGGACCCAGAAGGAGACACACGATGCCACACGCATCCACCCAGACCGCCCCGATCGGGCTCCAGCTCGAACAGACGACTGAAGAACAACGCTCCCTGAACGCGCTGCTCTTTCGCAAGCTCATGCCGCTGCTCGTGCTGGCCTATGTGGTCAGCTTCATCGACCGCACGAACATCGCGCTGGCCAAGAGCCACATGGCCGTGGACATCGGCATCTCGGCCGCGGCCTACGGGCTCGGTGCCGGTCTGTTCTTCCTGAGCTATGCCTTGCTCGAAGTGCCCAGCAACCTGGTGATGCACCGGGTGGGCGCACGCTGGTGGATCGCGCGCATCATGATCACCTGGGGGCTGCTGTCGGCCGGCATGGCCTTCGTCTCGGGGGAGACCTCGTTCTACGTGATGCGCATCCTGCTGGGCGCAGCGGAGGCCGGCCTGTTTCCGGGCGTGATGCTCTACCTGAACTACTGGTTCGGCCGCAAGGACCGCGCACGCGCGACGGGCTACTTCCTGCTCGGCGTGTGCATCGCGAACATCCTGAGCGGCCCGGTCGGCGGCGCGCTGCTGCAGATGGACGGCCTGCTGGGCTGGCACGGCTGGCAATGGATGTTCGTGCTCGAGGGCCTGCCGGCCGTGGTGCTGGCCTTCGTCGTCTGGCGCAAGTTGCCCGACGGACCGTCCAGCGCCAGCTGGCTCACGCGAGCGCAGGCACAAGCCATCGAACACCGGCTGGCAGCCGAACGCGCCGAGGATGTGGCGAGCGGCCAGGTCGGCGAATCCCTGCGCGCCTGCCTGGCCGACCGGCAGATCTGGCTCGCGATCTTTGTCTACTTCTGCCACCAGATCAGCATCTACACGGTGATCTTCTTCCTGCCGGGCATCATCGGCACCTACGGCAAGCTCTCGCCGCTGCAGATCGGGGCGCTCAACTCACTGCCCTGGATCGCCGCCGCCATCGGCGCCGTCACGCTCCCGCGGCTTGCGGTCACGCCGCAGCGCGGCCGGCGCCTGTTGCTGGTCGGGCTGCTCGCGATGGCGGCGGGGCTGTGGCTCGCGGCATTCGCAAGCCCGGCCGTCGCGCTCGCGGGCTTCTGCGTCACTGGCTCGATGTTCTTCGTGGTGCAGTCGGTGATCTTCCTGTTCGCGTCTTCCCGCCTGGCGGGCGTTGCGCTCGCCGGAGGACTGGCGCTGGTCAACACCTGCGGCCTCGTGGGCGGCTTCATCGGCCCCTCGGTGATGGGCTGGATCGAGCAGAGCACGGGCAGCACCAGGAACGGGCTGCTCCTGATCGCGGTGCTGCTGGTGGCCGCCGCGCTGGCCAGCATCTGGATGCGGCAGGGGCAGGAGTCGCGCCGCTAGCCGGCCGGAACCGACCGCACCGACGGGATCGGAATCAGAGCAGCACGATGTCGTACTGCCCTTGCCCGATCGCCGGCTCCGACTGCAGCGAAATCGGCTTGCCGATGAAGTCGCTCAGCCCCGCCAGGTGCTGGCTTTCCTCGTCGAGGAACAGCTCGATCACCTGCGGCGACGACACGATGCGGAACTCGCGCGGCGTGAACTGGCGCGCCTCGCGCAAGATCTCGCGCATCACGTCGTAGGCCACGCTGCGCGCGGTCTTCACGATGCCTTGTCCGCCGCAGGCCACGCACGGCTCGCACAGCATGTGCGCCAGCGATTCGCGGGTGCGCTTGCGCGTCATCTCGACCAGCCCGAGCTGCGAGAAGCCGCCCGCCGTGGTCTTGACCCGATCGCGCGCCAGCTGCTTGCGAAACTCCGCCAGCACCTGCTCGCGGTGGTCGTCGCGGCCCATGTCGATGAAGTCGACGATGATGATCCCGCCCAGGTTGCGCAACCGCAGTTGCCGCGCAATGGCCTGCGCCGCCTCGAGGTTGGTTTTGAAGATGGTGTCGTCGAAATTGCGCGCGCCGACGAAGCCGCCGGTGTTCACGTCCACCGTGGTCAGCGCTTCTGTCTGGTCGACCACGAGGTAGCCGCCCGACTTGAGCTCGACGCGCCGGCCCAGCGCCTTGGCGATTTCCTCGTCGACCGAGTACAGGTCGAAGATCGGCCGCTCGCCCTTGTAGTGCTGCAGCTTGCCGGCCGCCTTGGGCATGAATTCGAGGCCGAACTTCAGCAGCACCTCGAACTGCTCGCGCGAGTCGATGCGGATGGTCTGCGTGTCTTCGACGGTCATGTCGCGCAGCACGCGCTGCAGCAGGCTCAGGTCCTGGTGCAGCAGCGACATGGCGGGCATGCGGCCGGACGCCTCGCGGATGCGCGACCAGGTCTTGCGCAGGTAGGCGATGTCTTCGGCCAGCTCGGGGTCGGACGAATCCTCGCCGTTGGTGCGCAGGATGAAGCCGCCGGTGTTGGCCGGCACCACGCCGCCGCTGTCGGCCGCGGCAGCCGCCTCGATCAGCGCCAGCATGCGGTTGCGCAGCGACTCGCGCTGGTCCGACGGAATCTTCTGCGACACGCCGATGTGGTTGTCCTGCGGCAGAAACACCAGCAGCCGACCGGCAATGCTGATCTGTGTCGACAGCCGCGCGCCCTTGGTGCCGATCGGGTCCTTGATGACCTGCACCAGCAGCGACTGGCCTTCGAACACCTGCTTTTCGATGGGCACCATTGGCCCGCCGTTGCGGTGGTCGCGCTCGGGCGCCGGCGCGCTGGGGCGCGAGCCGGGCGTGAACGGCGCCACGATGTCGGCCACGTGCAGGAACGCGGTGCGCTCCAGGCCAATGTCGATGAAGGCCGACTGCATGCCCGGCAGCACGCGCGACACCTTGCCCAGGTAGATGTTGCCGACCAGCCCGCGCTCCAGCGTGCGCTCGACGTGCAGCTCTTGCACCGCGCCGTGCTCGACCAGCGCCACACGGGTCTCCTGCGGGGACCAGTTGATCAGGATGTCTTGCATGGAAGTCTTAAGTATTGAAGCCGGCGTTTCGAAGCAGGCCGGCCGTCTCGAACATGGGAAGTCCCATGATGCCCGAATAGGACCCGCTGATGTGCTCGATGAACGCGGCCGCCGCGCCCTGGATGGCGTAGGCCCCGGCCTTGCCCAGCGGCTCGCCGCCTTCCGCATAGCGGGCGATCTGGGCCTCGGTGATCTTCGCGAAGCGCACGCGCGAAACGCTGAGCGCGGCATGGCGCTGCTCGCCGTGCTGCAACGCCACCGCCGTGAGCACGCGGTGCGTGGCGCCCGACAGCATCGCGAGCATGCGCGCGGCATCGGCGGCGTCCTCGGGCTTGCCGAGGATGGTGCGGCCGAGCGCGACCGTGGTGTCGGCGCAGAGCACCGGCGCACTGGCCAGGCCTCGGCGCGCCAGCCGCGCCACGGCCGCATCGAGCTTGAGCGCGGTCACGCGCTGCACGTAGGAGGCCGGCGCCTCGTTGGGCAGCACCACTTCGAGCGCCTCGGCGTCTTCGCCGGCATCGGCGAGCAGCAGTGCGTGGCGCACGCCGAGCTGGCCGAGCAGTTGGGCGCGGCGCGGGCTTTGCGAGGCGAGGTAGATGAAATCGGTCAAGGCTCAGTTCTCCTGTGAGGCCGGCGGCGCAGTCCGCGCGCCGGCCACGGTGCGATTCCAGACCAGGCCATGCGGCAGGCGCCAGGGTCCGAAGAGGAAGTGAAGGACGCGGCGGCGCACAGGCGACCGGGCGCGGGACGAGGCATGCAGCAGCAATGGGCGCATCAGCAGCGCATCGCCGCGTGCCGCGATGCAGACCTCTTCGCCATGGGCAGCGCGCAGCGCCTGCGCCTCGGCGTCGCCCAGCCGGCCGGCGCGGTGGCTGCCCGGCACGACGCGCAAAGGCCCGGCTTCAGCGCCGCAATCGTCCAGGTGCATGCGCACGGCGAGCAGCGACTGCAACACCGCGATCGAAGGCTGCACATACGGCTCGCCCTCCTTGGTCACCATCGGCAGGCTGCCGCCCGAGGCGGGAATCGAGGTGTCCTGGTGCAGCGCGACCAGCCAGTTGCGGTCGGCGGTCTTGTCGAACAGCGTGCATTGCACGGCGACGGATTCGGCATCGAGCAAGCCGAGATCGACCAATTGCGTTTTCAGTTGAACGGCCATCCGGTGGCATTGCGATTGCGCCAACAGGTTGCGACTGCCTGCTGCTTCGTGCCCCAGCCAGCCTTCAAGCGACTGCGCGGCTTCGTCCAGCAGCCCGTTCGGCAGCAGCGCCGGCACAAGCACATAGCCCTTCTCGTCGAGCCACGCGGCCTGCCCGTCGGCGCTCGTCATTCGCGGTGGTAAGGATGGCCCGCGTTCACCGACCACGCCCGGTACAGCTGCTCGACCAGCAGCACCCGCGCCATTGCGTGCGGCAGCGTCAGGTCGGACAGGCGGATGCGCTCGTGGGCCGCGGCCTTGAAGGCCGGGTCGAGCCCGTCGGGCCCGCCGATGACCAGCGCCACGTCGTCACCCTCGCCCTGCCAGGTCTGCAGCCGCGTGGCGAGCGCCTTGGTGGTCAACGCCGTGCCGCGCTCGTCGAGCACGACGATGCGCATGCCGCGCGCGATGGCGCCCTCGATGCGCTCGCGCTCGGCGGCGTACAGCGTCTCCAGGGTCTTGGAGCCGCGCGGCTCGGTCTTGACCGCGCGCAGCTCGAGCTTGAGCTCGGGTGGGAAGCGCTTGGCGTAGTCGTCCCAGGCAGTCTGAGCCCAATCGGGCATGCGCTGCCCGACGGCGACCACCAGGAGCTTCATGCGCGGCGGGCTGGCGCCTTCTTGGCGGCAGTCTTCGCTGCGGTCTTTGCAGCGGGCTTCTTGGCGGCGGGCTTGCCGACCACCTTGACCGGCACGCGCGCGGTGGTGGTCTTTTTGGCCGGTGCCTTCTTGGCGGTGGTCTTGGCGGCCGTCTTCGAAGCCGGCTTTCTTGCCGGCGCCTTCGCGGCCTTGGCTTCCTGCTCGGCCGCGCGGATGGCGGTCTTGGCGGCGCTCGAGCGGCGCAGCGTCGGTTCCTTGGCGGCGGGCTTCTTCTTGGCCTCGGGCTCATCCTTGACCGACGAACTCGTCGACGCGGCAGGCTTGGCACCGCCCAGCTTGGCGCGCACCGGCTTGTCGCCCCAGATCTCTTCGAGGTGGTAGTACTGGCGGATGGCCGGCTGCATGATGTGCGCGACTGCCGCGCCGCAGTCCACGATGATCCACTCGCCGTTTTCCTCGCCCTCGATGCGCGGCTTGCCGAAACCGGCTTCGCGCACGGCATCGCGCACGCTGGCGGCCAGCGCCTTGGTCTGGCGGTTCGACGTGCCCGACGCAACGATCACGCGCTCGAACAGCGGTGACAGATGCTCGGTATCGAATACCTGGATGTCCTGCGCCTTGACGTCTTCGAGACCATCGATGATGGCTCGCTGGAGTTTCTGGGTGTCTTTTTTGGCGGCGGCTTCAGTGGTCATCAGGCAGAGCGGTAGAGGTGGTGTTGGTCAATATAGCGTGCAACGGTGGCCGGAACCAGCGAGGAAATGTCCACGCCAAGCGCCGCGCGCCGCCGAATTTCGGTTGCGCTGGTGTCCATGGCCGGCAATTCGAGCGCCTCGAAACGCGCGCCGGCCGGGAGGCCGGGCAGCATTTTCGGATCAAAACGAGCGATGTCACCCGTCGATAATGCGCGATACGCTACAGAAACGATAGCAATGCCGAGTATAGCCTGCCAGCCGTGCCAGCTCGGCAACGCGCTGGCCTGGTCGGCGCCCATGATCAGCACGAGCTGCGCGCCGGGCTGTTCTTTCTGCAGTTCGTGCAGGGTGTCGAGCGTGTAGGTGGGCCCGTCGCGCAGCACTTCGCGGCTATCGATGACGACGGTGCCTTTCAGGCCCGCGAAGGCCAGGCGAGTCATCTCCAGGCGGTCTTCTTTCGGTGTGAGCGCGCGGCTCTTGTGCCAGGCCTGCCCCGTGGGAATGACGTGCAGTTCGGCAAGATCGAGTTGCGCCAGCGCGGCTTCGGCAAGCGCCACATGGGCCCGGTGCGGCGGGTCGAACGCGCCGCCGAAAACGCCGATGCGCGGGGCCTTGCCGGGAGGGGTCACAGCCAGTCGCGCCGCACGATGAAGTCGCTGTACAGCGCGGCTTCGGGGCTGCCCGGCTCGGGCTGCTGCTGATAGGCCCAGTTGGCCAGCGGCGGCATCGACAGCAGGATCGATTCGGTGCGCCCGCCCGACTGCAGGCCGAAATGCGTGCCGCGGTCCCACACGAGGTTGAACTCGACATAGCGCCCGCGCCGATAGAGCTGGAAGTTGCGCTCCCGCTCGGTGTAGGGCGTGGCCCGGCGACGCTCGACCACGGGCAGGTAGGCCGGCAGGAAGCCGTCGCCCACCGAGCGGATCATGGCAAAGCCATTCTCGAAACCGCCCTCGGAAAAGTCGTCGAAGAAGATCCCGCCGACGCCGCGTTGCTCGTTGCGGTGCTTCAGGAAGAAATACTCGTCACACCAGGTCTTGAAGCGCGGGTACTTGTCCTGGCCGAAGGGCGCGAGCGCATCGCGGCACACGGTGTGAAAGTGCACCGCGTCTTCCTCGAAGCCGTAGCACGGCGTGAGGTCCATGCCGCCGCCGAACCAGCACACCGGCTCGCCGCCCTCGGGCAGCGCGGCCAGCATGCGCACGTTCATGTGGACGATCGGCACGTAGGGGTTGCGCGGGTGGAACACCAGCGACACGCCCATGGCCTCGAAGGGCGCGCCGGCGAGTTCAGGCCGGTTCTGCGTGGCCGAGGGCGGCAGCTTCGGCCCGCGCACCTGCGAGAAGCCGCAGCCCGCGCGCTCGAACAGCTCGCCGCCTTCGAGAATGCACGTCAGGCCGTGGCCCTGCAGCGGCTCGCCGGGAGCCTTCTGCCAGGCATCGCGCACGCAGGTGCCGCCGTCGGCTTTCTCGACCGCTGAAATGATCGACTGCTGCAGTCCGCGCAGGTAGTCGCCGACCGCTGCCGGGTTGGTTTGCTGCATCAAGCGTGGGGGGTGTTGCGCGCGTGCACGGCGCGGAATCCGATGTCCTTGCGGTATTGCGCGCCGTCGAAGTTGACGCGCGCCGCCACTTCGTAGGCCCGCTGCTGCGCCTGCTTCACGCTGTCGGCCAGCACCGTGACGCAGAGCACGCGGCCGCCGCTGGTGCGAAGCTCGCCGTTCTCCAGCGTCGTGCCGGCGTGGAACACCACGGCGTCGGCCACTTCGGCGGGAATGCCCGTGATGCGGTCGCCCTTGCGCGGCGACAGCGGGTAGCCGTGCGCGGCCATCACCACGCCCATGGCCACGCGCCGGTCCCACTGCAGCTCGACCTGGTCGAGCGTGCCGTCGGTGGCGTGCCAGAACACCTCGAACAGGTCGGACTTCAGGCGCATCATGATCGGCTGCGTCTCGGGGTCGCCCATGCGGCAGTTGAACTCGAGCGTCTTGGGATGGCCGGCCGCGTCGATCATCAAACCGGCGTACAGGAAGCCCGTGTACGGAATGCCGTCCTTTTCCATGCCGCGGATGGTCGGCAGGATGATCTCGCGCATGGCGCGCGCATGCACCTCGGCCGTGACCACCGGCGCGGGCGAATACGCGCCCATGCCGCCGGTGTTGGGGCCTTCGTCGTTGTCGAGCAGGCGCTTGTGGTCCTGGCTGGTGGCCAGCGCGGTGACGTTCTTGCCGTCGCACAGCACGATGAAGCTGGCTTCCTCGCCCTGCAGGAATTCCTCGATGACGACGCGCGCGCCGCCTTCGTTGTGCGACACGCCGAACTTGTTGTCGACCAGCATGAAGTCGACCGCCTCGTGCGCTTCCTGCGCGGTCATGGCCACGACCACGCCCTTGCCGGCCGCCAGGCCGTCGGCCTTGACGACGATGGGCGCGCCCTTGGCGTCGATGTAGGCATGCGCGAGCGCGGCGTCGGTGAACGCCTCGTACTCGGCCGTGGGGATCTTGTGGCGCTTCATGAACGCCTTGGAGAACGCCTTGGAGCTTTCGAGCTGCGCGGCGGCCTGCGTCGGCCCGAAGATGCGCAGGCCGTGCGCGCGAAACTCGTCGACCACGCCGGCCGCCAGCGGCGCCTCGGGGCCGACCACGGTCAGCGCGATCTTTTCGTTGATGGCCCACTCGCGCAGCGCGGCGGGCTCGGTGATGTCGATGCAGTCGTAGCGTTCGTCGCTCGCGGTGCCGCCGTTGCCCGGCGCCACGTACACGCGGCTCACACGGGTGGCCTGCGCCAGGCGCCACGCCAGAGCGTGTTCACGGCCCCCTCCCCCAATTACCAGTACCTTCATTCGCGGGCCTTCATTTCTCGCTGTGATTCAACAAACAACATTCATATTCGTGCTTACTCGGACAACGAGGCGTTGTGATAAACGTCCTGCACGTCGTCCAGGTCCTCGAGCACGTCGAGCAATTTCTGCATTTTCGCGGCGTCTTCGCCGGTGACATCGATCGGGTTCTCGGCGCGCATGGTGACTTCGGCCACCTCGGGCTTCAGGCCCGCGGCTTCCAGCGCGTTCTTCACGGCCTCGAAATCGGCGACCGGAGTCAGCACCTCGATGGCGCCGTCCTCGTCGGTGACGACGTCTTCGGCGCCCGCTTCGAGCGCCACTTCCATCACCTTGTCTTCGTCGGTGCCCGGCGCGAACACGATCTGGCCGCAGTGCTTGAACTGGAAGGCCACCGAGCCTTCGGTGCCCATGTTGCCGCCGTGCTTGGAGAAGGCGTGGCGCACTTCGGCCACGGTGCGCACGCGGTTGTCGGTCATGGTGTCGACGATGATCGCCGCGCCGCCGATGCCGTACCCTTCGTAACGAATTTCTTCGTAATTGACGCCTTCGAGGTTGCCCGTGGCCTTGTCGATGTTGCGCTTGATGGTGTCGATCGGCAGGTTCACGGCCTTGGCCTTTTCCACCGCCAGCCGCAGCCGGGGGTTGGCGCTCAGGTCACCGCCACCGGCGCGCGCCGCCACCGTGATTTCGCGAATGGCACGGGTCCAGAGCTTGCCGCGCTTCTCGTCCTGGCGGCCCTTGCGGTGCTGAATATTTGCCCATTTGCTATGTCCGGCCATGGCTTTCTATCTCGCTGTCTTGTGTTTTCAAAGCAAGCTCCGAGTTTACTGTCCGGCGCACACAACGCCCGCCGGCCCCCTGGAATTCGGGCCTGGGCTTTTGGTGATAATCGTTCGATGACGCCATCGCCTCACGGCGGCCCCTCGACGCCCGTCGTCCTGCCGCCCCACGCTCCCCTGCCGCTGTACTACAACAACGAGGCAGAGCACCAGGCGTTCCTGCTGCGGATCTTCGACAGCACCGCGGCCGACTACAACCGCATCGAGAGCGTGCTCGCCTTCGGCACCGGCCCCGCCTACCGCCGTGCGGCGCTGCAGCAGGCCGGCCTGGCCGCCGGCGCGCACGTGCTCGACGTGGGCATCGGCACCGGCCTGGTGGCGCGCGAGGCGCTCAAGCTCATCGGCCCGACCGGCCGCCTCGTGGGCGTGGACCCCAGCCCCGGCATGATGGGCCAGGTCGACCTGCCCGGCGTCGAGCTGGTGCGCGGCTTTGCCGAAGCGCTGCCCCGCCCCGACGCCAGCTGCGACTTCGTGAGCATGGGCTACGCCATGCGCCACATCAGCGACGTGGCCGCCGCGTTCGGCGAATTCCATCGCGTGCTGCGCCCCGGCGGGCGCGCGGTGGTGCTCGAAATCACCAAGCCCGAGGGCCGCGTCGCGACGGCGCTGCTCAAGGGCTACATGCGCGCCGTGGTGCCGCTGATCGCCCGCGTGGTCGGTCGCCGGGCAGACACCTCGGAACTCTGGCGCTATTACTGGGACACGATCGAGGCCTGCATTCCGCCCGAACAGGTGATGCAGGCGCTGGCCGCCGCGGGTTTTCGCGACGTGCGCCGGCATGCGAGCCTCGGCGTCTTCTCCGCCTATACCGCCATCAAACCAGAACCCAACGTCGAGGCCAGGTGACAGTGCGACCACAGGACGAACCCTCTTCTTCCCATCTGCGCGTCGAGCGCCTTTCATTGCCGGACAGCCTGGCGCTGGCCACCGACCGCAAGGCACCCTTCGCGGCGCTGGGCTACGGCACGCCGCACGGTGTGGCATGGATGCCGACGGTCAATGCGCGCGTGCTCTCGCCGCGCGGCGCCATGGCCGACGTGTGGCATGTGACGGGCCCGAACATCGAGTCGGGCACCACCGGCATCGCGCGCTGGCGCACCGACGGCCACTGGCTGCTGGGCGCCATCGACCTGGACGAAGCCACTGAAAAGCAGGGCCTTGCCGAACTCGCGCACCGCGCCTACCGCGACCTGTTCAAGACGCTCGACCAGGCCGGCGCGCCGCACCTGCAGCGCATCTGGAACTACCTGCCGCAGATCAATGCCGACGGCGGCGGGCTGGAGCGCTATCGCCAGTTCAACGCGGGCCGGCAAGAGGCGTTTCTCGAAGCCGGCCGCGCCGCCTTCGAGGGCGCGCCCGCGGCCTGCGCGCTGGGCATTCACCAGGGCGCGCTGTCGATCCGCTTCCTGGCGGGCCAGCAGGCGCCGCTGCCCGTCGAGAACCCGCGCCAGGTGTCGGCCTACCGCTATCCCGAAACCTACGGCCCGCGCTCGCCCACCTTCTCGCGCGCCGCGCTGTCGGACATCGGCGACGGCAACATCGCCCTCTTCATCTCGGGCACCGCGAGCATCGTCGGGCACGAGACCGTGCACCACGGCGACGTGCTGGAGCAAACGCGCGAAACCCTGCGCAACCTGCAGGCCGTGGTCACCGCAGCCAACGAACGCGGCACCGCGAAGTTCTCGCTGGCCGCGCTCGACTGCGTGGTCTACGTGCGGCACCCGGCGGACACCGAGGCCGTGCGCGCCATCATCGAAGGCACCCTCGGCGCCGACGCGCCGATGGCCCGCCACGCGGTCTACCTCGAAGCCGACATCTGCCGCAGCGATCTGCTGGTCGAGATCGAGGCCCACACGGTGGCCGCCGGCCGATTGCGGGCCTGACCGGTCGCGCCCGACCGATCGGCCCACCGCCCGACCGCCCCCCGATTGATTCAATGACCCGCGTGCTGCGCATCCTCACGTCGATTCCGCTCGCGCTGATGCTCTACGCATTGCTGCTGTTCCTCGGACTGATCTCGCTGTTCTGGAACCTGGTGGCGATGCTGATCTACCCCGTGATTCCCACGCGGCCCGCCCGCGCGCTGGGCCGCATGACGATCGCCTTTGCCTACCGCATGTTCTGGTGGCTGGCGTCGGTGACCGGCATGATGCGCATCGACGCGGCCTGCCTGGACCCCATGCGCAACGAGCCGGGCGTGATCTTCGTGGCCAACCACCCGACCATGCTCGACGCCCTGCTGCTGGTGGCGCGGCTGCCGCGCAGCGCCTGCATCATGAAGGCCGACCTGATGGGCAACATCTTCCTCGGCGCGGGGGCGCGGCTGGCGCGCTACATCAGCAACAAGTCGGCCCGCATGATGGTGCGCCTGGCGGTAAACGACCTGCGCAACGGCGGACAGCTGGTGATTTTTCCTGAGGGCACGCGCACGGTGACGCCGCCGCTCAACCCCTTTCGCCCCGGCGTGACGCTGATCGCCAAGCTGGCGCAGGCGCCCATCCAGACCGTGTTCATCGACACCGACTCGCCCTACCTCAGCAAGGGCTGGCCACTGTGGCGCGTGCCGCCGCTGCCGATCGTCTTCACCCTGCGGCTGGGCAAGCGCTTCGCGGCCACGCAGGACAGCGACGTGCTCCAGGCCGACCTGGAACACTACTTTCGCCAAAACATGGAACAGCGCGCCACCGACGCGTCCCCCGAATGCCAGACGCCTCGCGCACCCACCTTGTCCTGATTCCCAGCTACAACACGGGAGAACGCGTGTTCTCCACGGTCGCGGCCGCGCGTGCGCAATGGAACCCGGTGTGGGTGGTGGTCGACGGCAGCGACGACGGCACGGGCGAGCGGCTGCAGCAGATGGCGGCCGGTGACCCGGGCCTGCGCGTGTGGGTGCTGCCGCAGAACCAGGGCAAGGGCTCGGCGGTGCTGCACGGGCTGCGCGCCGCGAAGGACGCGGGCTTCACGCACGCGTTGACGATGGATTCGGACGGACAGCATCCGGCGGACCTGATTCCTGCGTTCATGAAGGCATCGCTGGAGCGGCCGGAGACGATGGTGCTGGGGCGGCCGGTGTTCGATGCCAGCGCGCCGCTTTTGCGTGTGCGCGGTCGGCGTGTGTCGAACGGATGGACGCAGCTGGAGACGCTGTTCGCCGGCGTCGGCGATTCGCTCTACGGCTTTCGCGTGTATCCGGTGAGCGACCTGATCGCGGTGATGGCGAAGCAGCCTTGGATGCGTCGCTTCGACTTCGATACGGAAGCCGTGGTTCGGCTGGCGTGGCGCGGGGTCAAGCCTGTGAACATCGACGCGCCGGTGAAATACCTTACCGCCGAGGAAGGCGGGGTTTCACACTTCCGTTATGGGCGGGACAACGTGCTGTTGACTTGGATGCACGCTCGGCTGATGGTGGAATTCGTGTTGCGGCTGCCTGGGCTGCTGTTTCGCAAGCTGACTCGGAAACCGCCGTTTCAGGTCTGATTTTCTTGTGGGGAGCGCCCGGTACGCGGCACGGCGCGGTCGGCCCCACTGTGCCGGCCCTTCGGGCTCCCCTGCGGTGCTCGCGTTTCGCGGGGTCTCGCAGAACTCGCTTCGCTCAAACAGCTGCGAGCCCTGATCCGCGAAACACTGCGCTCCTCGGCGGCACAGAGGGGCCGCCCACACCGCACCGCATACCGGGCTTCGGGGTCGCATAGTGGCCCTGCTTCTTTTTCAGGCCGTCTGCCCTCACCCCAACCCTCTCCCAGAGGGAGAGGGAGCAAATACGGGATCGGACTTCAAAGGGGAGCGAACAACGACAGCTCTGACTACGGCGGTGGGTGCTGTGCCCTTGGGTGGCCGTTGAGGCACCGCCGAGCAGCGCAGCGTCAGGCGGATCAGGGCTCGCCCTTGTTTGAGCGCAGCGAGTTTGGGCGAGACCCCGCCTGACGCGAGCAGCGCAGGGAAGCCCGAAGGGCCGGTGACGTCGGCCGCCCAAGGGCACAGCGCCCACCGCCGCACCCTGAACAACAAACGCTAGATCATCCCGCCGTTGATCGAAATCACTTGTCCCGTGATGTACGCCGCTTCGTTCCCCGCCAGGAAGACAGCCAGCGCAGCCACCTCCTCCGGCGTCCCCGCACGCTTCACCGGCACCATCTGGTTGATGAGCGCCGGATCGAACACGGCATCGGCCATCGGCGACGCGATGATCCCCGGCGCGATCGCGTTCACCGTGACGCCGCGCGACGCCACTTCGAGCGACAGCGCCTTGGTCGCGCTGTTGAGCGCGCCCTTGGCTGCCGCGTAGTTGACCTGCCCCCGGTTGCCCGCGATCGCGGCGACCGACGAGATGTTCAGGATGCGCCCCCAGCGCGTGCGCATCATCGGCAGCAGCAGCGGCTGCGTGACGCGGAAAAAGCCGTTGAGCGACACGTCGATCACCTTGTGCCACTGCTCGGCGCGCATGCCCGGCAGCACCGCGTCGTCGTGAACGCCCGCGTTGTTGACGAGGATCTGCACCGGGCCGCCTTCGAGAATGCGCGCGCACGCGGCCGCGCAGGCCTCGTCGCTGCGCAGGTCGAACACATGGCACTCGGCCTTGCCGCCGGCGGCGGTGATCGACGCGGCCAGTTGCTCGACCGCCTCGGGCCGCGAGTTGGCGTGCAGCAGCACGGTCGCGCCCTCGCGCGCAAAACGCTGGGCCATGGCCGCGCCGAGCGCGCCGCTGGCGCCGGTGATCAGGGCGCGTTTTCCTTCGAGACTCATGACGGGGTGCTTTCTGTTGCGAGCGGCGTGTTCAGGACGACCACGGCGCGGCCTTCGGCCAGCAAGCGGCCGTCGTCGGCCGTCACCGTGAATTCATAGAGGATCTGGCGGTCGTCGCCGGACAGGCGCCTGGCCTTGACCTGCAACGCGCCCGCGATGTCGTCCAGCCGCGCCACGGCCAGCTTCACGTTGCGCGCGCTCGCCAGGAAACCGGCCGACGGCGTGCTGCCCTCCACGGCCAGCAAGCCGCCGTGCAGCGCCATGGCCTGCGCGGCGTATTCGATGGCATTTGGTGCGAGCAGGCCGCTTTCGGTGCGCAGCGGGTTGTCGGGTTGCGCATGCGTGGTGGTGCTGCAATGGATTGCGTCGGCGTCCCAGCTTTCGAGCCGCTCCAGCAGGCACATGCTGCCGCTGTGCGGAATGCGCCTCGCGATACCGGCGCGGTCGAGCGTTTGCGGTGCGGTCATGCGGCCTGGCTCTCTTCGAGGTCGGCCACCAGCAGCACGTTGGCAAAGGGCGTGCCCTCGCTCATCGGAATGCTGCGCACGCGAAAGCCCAGGTGATCGAGCAGCGCGGTCCACTCGGCCAACGGTCGGCCCCAGGTCGGCGAGACCTTGTGGCCGCGGATGCGCGTGACCGTGCGGTCGACCCACTGGCTGATCGCGAAACCACGGCGGCTCGATGCATCGCCCACGCGCAGCAGCAGGCGCGCCTCTTTGCTACCGCCGCGCTTCAGCGCATCGCGCACGCGCAGCAGCACGCCTTCTTGCGCTTCGAGGCCCACGTAGTGCAGCACGTCGAGGATCACGACCAGGTCGCAGTCCGGCAGCGCCGCCGAGCACATGTCGGCGCAGACCAGCCGGGGCGCGGGCTGCAGATGGCCGATGGAGGCCTCGGCGCGCGCCACGTCCTTGGGCATCAGCTCGATGCCGGTGTAGTCGGCGGCGGCGGGCGTGGCGGACCACGACGCGGGCCAGCGGCCCTTTTGCTGCATGGCGCTCATCGACGCGAGCAGGCTCGCGAACAGGCCCTGTCCGCAGCCGATGTCGACCACGCGCCTGTGCTGCGCGCCGATCAGGCCGCGCTCGAGCAGGCCGCGAAACACCGGGTCGCGCCCCAGCTTGCCGCGCGCGAAGTGCCAGGCGAAGCTGCCGCCCTTCTTGTAGGGAATGGTCGCGGCTTCGTGCAGCTCGCGCCAGGCGTTGTCGGTCGAGCCCGACGGCGGCAACACCGCGTTCATGGTTTCAGGCCCTCGGGCAGGGTCACGGCGCGCAGTCCATCGGCGCGCAGGCGGTCGAGCAACAAGGGCAATACCTCCAGCAAAACGGGTTGTCCTTCGGCGGTGCGCGCGGCATTGCCGTCGTGCAGCAACAGGATGTCGCGGGCCTGCAGGTTGCGGCTCAGGCGCGCCATCACCTTGGCGGCGTCGCCTTCGCGCGTGTCGAAACCGCGCCGCGTCCAGCTCACGAGCGAGAGGCCGAGGCGGTGCAGCACGGGTTCGAGGAAAGGGTTGCGCAGGCCGGCGGGCGCGCGAAAACACGTCGGGCGCTGGCCGGTCACGTCGCTCAGGATGTCTTGTGCCCGCGCGATTTCGGCGGCAAAACCGCGCGGCCCGAGAAACGAAAAGTTGTGCCGGTGCTGCGCCGTGTGGTTCTGGATGCTGTGGCCGCGCGCCACGATTTCGCGCGACAACGCCGGCTGCGCGAGCACGCGCTCGGCGATGCAGAAGAAGGTGGCGCGCTGGCCGTGCGCGTCGAGCAGGTCGAGCACGCGCGGCGTGACTTCGGGCTCGGGGCCGTCGTCGATGGTGATCGCTACTTCGCGCCGCGCGCCCGCCGCTTCGGGCAACCGCGTGACGTTCGGGCCCAACAGGCTGCTGCGCGGCGTCAGGCCGGCACCGGTGATCAGCGCATGGTTCAGCACGATGGCGCCCACGGCCCACGGCAATGCGCCCGGCACCAGCACGCCCGCGCCGATGGCGGCCACGTGCCACGCCGCGCTGGCGCGGATGGCCGGCGGCCAGGGCCAGGATTCACGGGGGGCGGAGGCGGAAGACATGGAACCGGATTTTCCCCTCATCGATCGCGGGAAGCCTTCGAAGGCCCCACGCTGCGTGCGAATGCCGCCGACAGCAGCAGCGCCAGCAGCGCGCCCGGCGCCACCACGCGGCCGATCGACGACAGCGCGGGAATGTCGGAAATCGCGATCAGCCCGAACGACACCACGGTCGTCAGGTTCGCCAGCATCAGCGACGCCAGCGTGTCTTCGTCGGCCCGGCCCGTGGTGCGCAACTGGTCGAAGAACAGCGCGTAGTTGGAGCCCACCGCCACGATCAGCAGCAGCCCCACCAGGTGCAGGATGCCCAGCGCCGCCTGCAGCACGGCCATGCCGCCGAGCGTGAGCACCACCGCGAACAGCAGCGGCTGGCACACGGCCAGCAGCCGGCGCCACGAGCGCAGGTAGACACCCAGCAGCACCACCACCGCCAGCGCGCCCAGCAGCACCTGCACGAAGGCCTCGTGCAGATAGCGCTGGTACAGCCCCGCGAGTTCGCGGCCGACGTCGACCACCTGCACTTCGGGCAGGCCGGCCAGCGCCATTTCGAGCCGCTTCTGGTCGAACTTGGCACCGGGGTGCAGCACCACCAGCGTGCCCCAGCCGCCGCCCGGGCGCTGGTACATCAGCGTGTTGACGACCGAGCCGAGTGGCCCGCCCGCCAGGTCGGCGCGCTGCACGGGCGCGAGCTTGCGCGCCGCCTCGACATCGGCCACGAAGGGCCCGAGCCGCGAGGCCGGCAGCGGCAGGCCCTGCGTCGCCTCGGCGAGGTTGGCGCGCAGCACGTCGCTGTCGGGCAGGCTGGCAAGGCGGGCCGTCTGCGCGGCCACGCTGGGCAGCACGCGCGTGACTGTCTCGTAGCCGATGAGTTCGCCGCTGTCGACCAGCGCATCGAGCCGCGCCGCCGCCGCCTCGGTGTTGCGCAGCGCGGCCTGCTCGTCGTTGCCGTAGGCCACCACCAGCACGCCGCCGTCGCTGGCGCCGATGTCGTTGCGCAGCATTTCGTCCATCTGCTGGGCGGCCTTGGGCACCGGGCTCATCGCGCCCAGGTCGGCGCGCCACAGGTGGCCGCCCTGCCACAGCACCAGCCCCAGCGCGGCCACGCCAAGCGCGGCCAGCGGCCAGCGCAGGCGCGGCAGGCCGCGCACCAGCGCACCCGCGAGCCGGGCCATGTGGCGGCGCATGCCCATGCCGGTGGCGCCGTCGGGTGCCAGCACCGGCAGCACATGGCGCGTGGCCAGCGCGGCCGCCACCAGGCCGGCGATGGAGAACACGCCCAGTTGCGCCAGCCCCGGGAAGCCCGAGAACACCAGCGCCGCGAAACCGCACACCGAGGTCAGCAGCCCGAGCCGCACCGTGGGCCAGTTCAGGTCGCGCCAGCGCTGCCAGCCGGTGCCGGCCACGGCCGCGCCGCGCGCCTGGATGAGGTAGTAGATGGCGTAGTCCACCGTCTCGCCGATCAGCGTGCTGCCGAAGCCCAGCGTGAGGCCGTGCACCGAGCCGAACACCAGGCTCACGCTGGCGGTGCCGACCACCACGCCCGTGGCCACCGGCAGGAAGGCAATGACCAGCGCGCGCGGCGACGCGAAGGCCAGCAGCAGCAGCCCGCCCATCACGATGCCGCCCACGATCGCGAGGTGGATGGCCTCGGTCTTGATCTTGTCGCGGCTCATCACCGAGAACACCGGCGGGCCGCTCAGCAGCAGCTTGGGCGCGTCGGCGCCCATGTCCTTCGAGACGGCCTCGTAGGCCGCGTGCACACGCGCGATGGCCACGGCCTGCGCGTCGAGGTCGCTGCCGGCGGCGCGCGTGGTGGCGATCATCAGCGCGCGCGGCGCGCTGCGCGACATCCACACGCCGTCTTCGCTGCGCGGCGCGCTCGCGGGCACCAGCTCCATCGCGATGCGCTGCGTTTCGCCGGTCGGGTCGCGGTCGAGAAAGGGCTTGATGACGTTGCCGGCCGGCGTGCCGAGCATCGACAGCGTTTCGTTGATCGCGTCGCGCAAGCCGGCGGCGGTGAACTGCCCCGGCGTGACGCCGGTCGACAGCTGGTAGCGGTGCTGGAAGACCCAGGTGCCGGCGTCGCTCCAGTCGCTGACGTCGCCGTTCTGCACCAGGTCGAACAGCTGGCTCTCGCGCATGCTCCTGGCCACCGCGCGCGACACCGTGGCGCGCTGCTCGACGCTGCCGCCCTCGATGCCCAGCATCAGCGTGCGCGAGGCCACGCCGCTTTGCAGCTGCTCGATCAGCACGCGCTGGCGCACGTCGGGGCTCTTGGGCAAGAAGGCCGACAGGTCGGCGCCGATCTGCGTGCGCGCGATGACCACGGCGCCGCACAGCAGCACCAGCAGCCACGCCAGCAGCACGACCGCCCTGTGCCGCCAGCTCGGCGGGCCGCCCGCCTGCGAAGCGGTCACGGCGTGGTGCGGCCGCCCGCGCCGGCGGGCGCCGCGCCCGGCGAGATGTTCATGACGGAACGGTCTCCGCCGACAAACTCCATTTCGAGCCCGAGCACGTCGCTCGCGCGGCCGCTGATGCGCATGCTGCGCACCTGCGCGGCCAGCCGGCTGTCCATCGGCACGAGGTCGAGCGTCCACTTGGCCGCGGAGCCCGTCACGGTGCTGCGGAAGTAGCGCTGCAACGTGGCGCCGTCGCCGGTGAGCGTGCCGCGCATGGCTTCGACCAGGCCCAGCAGCTCGGGCATGCTGTCGAGCGTCAACGTGCGGTTGCGGCCGCCGCGCGACAGCGTCAGCGTGTTGCCCTCGACCGCCATGGTCTCGATGCGCGGCGACAGCGTGCGACGCACCAGCTTGTCGGGCGCGTCGAAGCTCAGCGTGCCGCTGGCGTCGAGCGGGCCTTCGAGGCCATGCACGAAGCGCTGTTCGGTGAAGCGGGCCTCGCCGCTCTTCTGCTTGGCCAGCAGCGTCATCAGCTCGGGCAGGTCGAACGCCGCCCAGGCCGGCATCGCGCTACAGAAAGCCAGCGCCAGCACAAAGGCCCCAAGGGCCCTGCCCAGCCGGTCACGCCGCATCTTCGAGCCAGAAATCATGAAAATTGAACCAGTTGTAGGGGTGGGCGCGGCACAGCGCCTCAAGGCGCGCAACATAGGCTTCCAGTGCGGCGCGAATGCGCTGCTCGCGCTCCGCCACGCCGGACACCGGCTCGCCGAAATCGGCCAGCGGGTCGAATTGCACGTCGTAGCGCGCGCCGCCGCCGTAGAGCCCCGCCATGAAGAACACCTTGCGGCGCAGCAGCGCCGCAAGCCGGAAAGGGCCGTCGTTGAAACACGCGGGCTGCCCCAGGAACGGCAGCACGATGTTGTTGCCGCGCTGGTGCGCCGGCTGGTCTTCGCCGCCCGGCAGGGTGCGGTCGGCCAGCATGCCGGCCAGGCCGCCGCCGTCGAGCCAGTCGCGCAGCGCAAGCATCGAATGCGGCCGGCCCAGCGCGATGACGTGGGGGCGCTGTTCAGGGAGCGCGATGGCGTTGAGGATGGCGGTGATGCGCTGCGCGTTGTCGGGGTACATCAGCATCGCGACGCGCAGGTCGTGCTGGTGCGTCTGCTGCTTGCACGCGCCGAGCGCCTCGAAGCTGCCGACATGGGCGCCGAGCAGGAAGGCGCCCCGCCCTTGCGTGAGCTCGTTGTCGATGGGCACGTTGCCCTGGATGCTGACCTTGAACAGGTCCATCCGCCCGCGCAGGAAGTACACCCGGTCGAGCACCGTCGAGGCGAAGGCGTGCAGCAGGCGGTAGCCGTCGACCCAGCCCGCATGCGGGCCGATGGCCCTGAAAAGGTAGCGCTTGATGTGCCGCCGCTGCGCGGGCAGGAACAGCAAAAAGTAAAGGCTGATCGGCGGCAGCAGCAGCCGCGTGACGTGCCGCCCGCACACGAGGGCCATCAGACAGATGAAGCGCAGCGCGAGCATGTTGCTGCGCTCGGGTGCGCGCGCCCATTCGCCCTTGTCGTGCGGGGACTGGGGCGCCCGGGCGGCCTCGTTCACGGCGCGCGCTTCAACGTCTGTGTGCTTCATCACGCAGACTCTTGCACGGCCGTCCACCGGCCGCTGACAGCCACCACGCCGTCGCAGCGCACGTCGAAACGTACGCCGCGGCCCGCGCCGGCCTCCGGATGCAGCTCGATCGACAGCGTGCTGCCGGGCCGCACGGGCGCCAGGAACTTGGCCGCGGCCAGCGTGGGGTTGGCGCCCAGCCGCGCGGCCAGGGCCGGCACGCGCTGCACGGCTTCCATCACCTCGGCGAGCAGCAGCGCGCCCGGCACCAGCGGCTGGCCCGGAAAGTGGCCGGCAAAGACCGGGTGGTCGGCCGGCACCGTGTGGGCCAGTTGCACCGGCGTGTCGTCTTCGGCGAGCTGCGCCAGCGCGAACTCGCGCAGCGCGCGCACCGTGAGCTTGCCCGTGCCTTCGCGCGGAAAAGCCTTGACCTGCACCACGCGGCGCGGCACGAACACGGCTTCGAGCCGCTGGCGCAGCGCGGCGATGATCTCGCCCGCCGCGAGCGTCGGCGCGACCACGAAGGCCACGGGCCGCACCACGCCGTCGGCCACCTCGTCGGGCAGCCAGAAGGCGCCGTCCTCGACACCGGGAATGCTGTTGAGGTGGTAGTTCAGGTGCGCGAGCGAACTGCGCCGGCCCGCCACGTGGATCAGGTCGTTGGCCCGGCCGAACAGGCGAAAACGCCGATCGTCGAGCAGCTCGAGCACGTCGGCCATGGGCGTCGGCTCGGGCATGAAGTCGCCGCTGAAGATGAAGCGCTCGGGCCCGCCGCTTTCACCGGGTTCGGTGTGCACGCGGATGTCGCCGAAGGTTTCCCAGATTTCGCTTTCGGTCGTGCGGCGCGTGGCCACCTGGCCCGACTCGGTGCTGCCGTAGATTTCGAGCAGCACGCCGCCCATGGCCTGCTCGGCCTGCAGCGCGAGCTGCGGCGACAGCGGCGCGGTGGCCGACAGGATCAAATCGACCGGCGGCAGCGCGATGCCCGAGAGCAGCAGCGTCTTCAGGTGAAACGGCGTGGTGACCAGCGCGCGCGGGCGCGGCACCGAGGCCAGCGTCTGCGCCACGTCGGCCGGGAAGAACGGCCGGCCGCTCTCGAAGGCCGCGCCGCCCAGCATGGCCAGCAGCGCCGACGATTCCAGCCCGTAGCTGTGCTGCACCGGCACGGTGGCCACCAGCGTCAGGCCTTCGAGCGATGTGCGGTTGAGTTCGCGGCACAGGCGCTTGACCGCCACGGCCACGTCGCCCACCAGCGTGCGCCAGGTCTTGGCATGCGGCTGCGGCACGCCGGTCGAGCCCGAGGTCAGCAGGCTGACCGCGTGCATGCCGGCGGCGATCTGCGGCACCGCGCCGCTCGCGTCGCCTTCGAGGCTGGAGCGGTCTTCGATCAGCACGCGGCGCATGCCCGGGGTCTGCAGTTTCGGGTCGTCGGCCAGCGCGAACAGGTTCGGGCCGCCCGATTCGACCAGGCGCGCGAGCGTGTCGGGCCGCGCGTCGGGCGGCAGCAGGCTCGCGTGCCCGCGCACCAGCGCCGCGCCCAGGCTCACGGCAAAGGCGTAGCGGTCGGCGCACAGGTTGACGGCCGGGCCTTCGCCGGGCAGTTCGGGCGCGAAGCGGGCCACGTCGGCCAGGAACTGGCGGGTGCTCACGGGCACGCCGCCGCGCCAGGCCAGGGGGGCGTCGGGGTCGCGGTCCGCGAGCAGCGGCAGGAAGAAGTTGTCTGTCGTCGTCACGCGGGCAGCGCCTGTGTCATTGGCCGCCGGCGCTGGAGTCAACCGACGATGTGCCATAGAACGCACGCACGGCATCCACCAGCCGCGTGCGTTCGAATTCGGGATGCAGCCGGTAGCGCACCAAGTGTTCGCCGACGAACAGCACGCCCACCATCACGGGCGAGAGCACGTTGGCGAACAGCGACCAGTCGGAGAACGGCCGCGTCAGGTAGATGGCGATCGACGCCAGCACCACCACCGCGAAATACCCCGTCCAGATGCGCGTGAGCTGCGTCGTGTAGGCCAGCATGTGGCCCTTGAGCGGGTGCACGCGCTGGGCGAACTGGGTGATCAGCGGCAGGCCCTCGCCGCGCAGCGTGGAGCCGAACCAGCCGCACAGCAGCGCGTTGATGGCCACGTGCTGCAACACGTAAAGGCGGTTCGGGTCGCCCGCCTCACCGAGGAAGACGAGCACGAAGCCGGCAATGCCCAGCAGCACGGCGCCGGCGCAGCCCCAGCGCCCGAACCGGCTGGCGGCAAAGCCCACGGCGGCCAGCCACAGCGGCCCCAGCAACACCACCACCGCCCACGGCGCTGCCGCGTGGAACAGCGTCATCCAGTGCGAGAGGCCGGCATAAGCGACCCCCACCAGCAGCAGGAGCGCCAATCGCCATCGAGACATAGGGATCAGGTTGCGACGCGGTGCTCGGCGACGTGGGTCGCGAGCGTGCGCAGCGACTGGAAGATCTGCTGGTTGCGTTCGTCGTCCGAACGCAGCTGGAAACCGTAGCGGCGCGAGACTTCGAGCGCCACTTCGAGGATGTCGATCGAGTCGAGCCCCAGGCCGTCGCCGTACAGGGGGTCGGTCGGCACGATGTTCTCGGGAGCGATCTCGAGGTTCAACGCATTCACCAGCAGCACGGCCAGCTCTTTTTCGGTGGGCGACTGTTCAGGCGAATCGCCTACGGCGGAAGAATTGTTTTGGACGGTCGAGGACAACACGCGCTCCGGTTTGCGTTGATACGAAAATTCGCAGCCATTGTAAAGGCGGGGTTTGGATAGACTGCCCGCAAATCATGAGTGAGGACCCTATGACAGAGCCATTGTTGATCGCCCGCCACCAGACTGTCGAGTGCGCCCTGCTGCCCGCCCTGGCCAATCGCCACGGCCTGATCACCGGGGCCACCGGCACCGGCAAGACCGTCACCCTGCAGACCATGGCCGAAAAGCTGTCCGGCATCGGCGTGCCGGTGTTCATGGCCGACGTCAAGGGCGACCTGACCGGCATCAGCCAGAAAGGCGCCATCGGCGACAAGCTGGCCGCCACGCTCAAGGAACGCGGCATCGACCTGCCCGAGCCTTCGGCCTGCCCCGTCACGCTGTGGGACGTGTTCGGCGAACAGGGCCACCCGGTGCGCGCCACCATTTCGGACATGGGCCCCCTGCTGCTGGCCCGCATGCTCGACCTGAACGACACCCAGGCCGGCGTGCTGAACCTGGTGTTCAAGATCGCCGACGACAACGGCCTGCTGCTGCTCGACCTGAAAGACCTGCGCGCCATGCTGCAGTACGTGGGCGAGAACGCGAGCCAGTTCACCACGCAATACGGCAACATCAGCGCCGCCAGCGTGGGCGCCATCCAGCGCGGGCTGGTGCAGATCGAGACCCAGGGCGGCGACAAGTTCTTCGGCGAGCCGATGCTCAACATCGCCGACTTCATGCAGACCGTGGGCGGCAAGGGCGTGATCAACGTGCTGGCGGCCGACAAGCTCATGAACTCGCCGCGCCTGTACGCGACCTTCCTGCTGTGGATGCTGTCGGAGCTGTTCGAGCAACTGCCCGAAATCGGCGACCCCGAGCAGCCCAAGCTGGCCTTCTTCTTCGACGAGGCGCACCTGCTGTTCAACGAGGCGCCCAAGGCGCTGGTCGAGCGCATCGAGCTCGTGGTGCGCCTGGTGCGCTCCAAGGGCGTGGGCGTGTATTTCGTGACGCAAAACCCGCTGGACATTCCCGACACGGTGTTGGCCCAGCTCGGCAACCGCGTGCAGCACGCGCTGCGCGCCTTCACGCCGCGCGACCAGAAGGCCGTGAAGGCGGCGGCCAGCACCATGCGTCAGAAGCCGGGGCTGGACATCGAGACCGCCATCACCGAACTCGCGGTCGGCGAGGCGCTGGTGAGCTTTCTGGACGACAAGGGCCGCCCGAGCGTGACCGAGCGCGTGTTCGTGCTCCCGCCGGGCAGCCAGCTCGGCCCGATCACGCCCGACCAGCGCCAGGCGCTGATCGCCAATTCGCTGGTGGCCGGCGTCTACGAAAAGACGGTCGACCGCGAATCGGCGTACGAAAAGCTCAAGGGCCGCGCGGAAAGCGCGCCTGACGCACCCGCAGCCACCGCGCCGGGCGGCAAGCCCGGGGCCGAAGCCTCCGGCTCGGGCGTGGGCGGCATGCTCAACGACATGCTCTTCGGCACCACCGGCCCGCGCGGCGCCAAGCACGACGGCCTGGTGCAGACCATGGCCAAGTCGGCGGTGCGCACCATGGGCACGTCGGTGGGCAAGGAGATCCTGCGCGGCGTGCTGGGCGGGATCTTCGGCAGCAAGAAGCGCTGAGCCGACAAGCGCGGCACCTGCCTGTATCGAATCGCCCTTACCAGCGCAGCAGGCGCGGCCCGAGCACGGCGCCGACCAGCACCGGCACAGCGATACCGCTGACGTACCAGACGGCCAGAAACGGTGCCGTCAGCTCCATGCAATGCAGCGCATAGACCGCCGCACCGACACCGCCAGACAGCGCCCCGGCAGCCGCCCCGGCCAGCGCCGGCCGCGTGGGCGCCAGGCCCCTGAGCGCCACCATCGTGGCCGCGAAGACCGGCAGCGCCATCAACCCGATGCTGACCGCGCAGACCTGCCACGACTGGCCCATCAGCGACGGCATGCGGTCTTCGGCCGGCACGGTGAACCACGCGATCACCGCCAGCGCCCAGATGCCGACGACGGGCAGCACCGCGCCCGCCCACGCATGCCGCGCCGGCACGCCTGGCCGCGCGAGCCGCTGCACGGCCACGAAGCCGGCCGCCGCGATGCACAGCGGAAACGCCACCTTGACCCAGAACATCGGCCAGAACATGGCCTGCACGATGTCGCGTCGCATGCCGTACTCGGCGAACAGGATGAGCAGCGACACCGGCAGCCCGGCCAGCACCGCCAGCCCGATGCGCCCGCTCGCGCTGCGGCGCGGCACGGCCACGTCGCCGGTGGCCAGCATCGCCACGAGGTCGTCGGTCTTCATGCGGCACCTCCCCAGCTGTTGCCGAAGCGCGCGGCCAGCGCCTTCAGGCCGCGGTGGATGCCGACCTTCACGGCCGACTCCGACATGCCCGTGAGGCTCGCGGTCTCGGCCACCGACAGGCCCTCGATCTTCACGTGCACGATCGGCAGGCGCTGGCGCTCGGGCAGGCTCTCGAGCAGGCCGCCCAGGTCGCGCCGGGCGTCGCTGGCCTCCTCGGCCGATTCGGCGAACACGGCCAGGTCGTCTTCCAGCGGGTCATGCAGGTCTTCGCGGACCGACTTGACCCGCAGCAGGTCGATCATCTTGTAGCGCGCAATGGCGTGCACCCAGGCCGTCAACGGCTGGTCGCTCTGGTAGGTGTGGCGCTGGTTGTGCATGGCGAGCAGGCATTCCTGGACGAGGTCTTCCACTTCATCGGGCCAGCCGAAAAGGCGCTTGCCCAGAAAGGCGCGCAGGTGCGCGCTGAGTTGCTGCAGGAAGTCGCGGTACGCCTTCGCGTCGCCGTCGAGGCCGCGAAGGAACAGGCTGCGCAGCGCCGCTTCCGCGTCGCCCAAGTTCGTCCTGCTGCCTACTGTGTTTCGTGCCATCCGGTCGGCTGGTTACAGCCTTGTCGAAAAAAGATTCCGGCCGATTGTGCCGAAGCCGTCCGCTTGCAAGCACTACACACCATCGGTACATTGTGTTTTTTGAGGGCGCCCAATGTCTGCAGACAGCACAACGATCCCTTCCACGCCGGGCGGCGTCACGCCCCTCCCGTCCCCTGCACCCTTGCACCCCTCCACGTCGACCGGCCATATCCGGCTGACCTCGCATGCCGGCGGCTTCGGCGCGCTGCCCATCCACTGGGGCGCGGCCACGGCCACCGAGCGCGGGCCGGTGGTCGGCACCACCACCAAGCGGGCGCACCGCAACGTCATCGGCACGCACAGCGGCTCCTACAGCGTGTACCGCGCGCTGGCCGTGGCCTCGGGCGCGCTCAAGCGCGAGCACAAGGCCGACCTGACCAACACGGCGCCCACCGACGTGATCGGCCCCTATCCGCAGTGGAGCGAGCCGGGGCGCATCGTCTCGCTGGACCCGTGGGGGGCGCTGATCGCCGACGTGTTCTCGCCCGAGCTGGCCGCGGGCTACGACATCCGCCCGACCATCGCGATCACCAAGGCCCACGTGATCCTGCCCGAGGTGATCGAGGCGCTGCAAAGCGGCCGGCTCAAGGCCGACGGCCACTTTCTTACCGCCGGCGGCGCGGCCATGGTCACCAAGGCCGCGATCGAGCCCGTGTGGTACCTGCCCGAGGTGGCGCGGCGCTTCGGCTGCTCGGAGACCGACCTGCGCCGCACGCTCTTCGAGGAAACCGGCGGCATGTACCCCGAGCTGGTCACGCGCTCCGACCTGGAGGTGTTCCTGCCGCCCATCGGCGGGCAGACGCTCTACATCTTCGGCAACCCGCGCGACCTGGCCAACCCGGCGGTGGAGCTCACGGCGCGCATCCACGACGAATGCAACGGCTCCGACGTGTTCGGCTCCGACATCTGCACCTGCCGCCCCTACCTCACGCACGCGATCGAGGAATGCATCATGGGCGCGCAACGCGGCGGCGTGGGCCTCATCGCCTACTCGCGCAAGGAGGGCCGCGCGCTGGGCGAGGTGACCAAGTTCCTGGTCTACAACGCCCGCAAGCGCCAGGTGGGCGGCGACACGGCCGACCAGTATTTCGCGCGCACCGAGTGCGTGGCCGGCGTGCAGGACATGCGCTTCCAGGAGCTGATGCCCGACGTCTTCCACTGGCTGGGCATCCGGAAGATCCATCGGCTGGTGTCGATGAGCAACATGAAGTTCGACGCGATCACCGGCTCGGGCATCGAGATCGGCGAGCGCGTGAACATTCCCGACGAACTCATTCCGGCCGACGCCCGCGTCGAGATGGACGCCAAGATGGCGGCCGGCTATTTCACGCCCGGCCCGGTGCCGGACGCCGAAGAACTGAAAAAGGCCAAGGGCCGGGGACTCACTGAATGACGACAAGCCGCAACACCGACCCCCACATGCCCGTCGACGGCTCCGGCAGCCTGCCGCCCGGCGGCGCGGGCAAGGTCGACCCGTCGATCGAATTCACCGCCGACGCCGCGCACCCCGCCGGCGCGGCCAGCCTGCTGCGCACCACCGCCGCCATCCGCGAGCGCGCCGGCGCGCTGCTGGCCCGCGCGCGGCGCGGCGAATCGCAGTGGTTTCGCATCGGCGACGACAACACGCTCGAAGACGCGGCGCGCACCGTGGCCGAGGTCACGCGCGAGCGCTACCCCTGGGACACCATTCCGTACCACAGCCGCTGGCGCCACTTCGAGGCCGGCGGCGTCAACCGCATCGAAGAACTCGACACCCTGCTCGGCGAACTCGACAGCCGCCAGCGCGCCCGCGCCCACATCGACCTGGTGCTGGTGAGCGTGCTGCTCGACGCCGGCGCCGGCCCCGACTGGCACTACACCGAATCGGCCACCGGCGAGCGCCTCACGCGCTCCGAGGGGCTGGGCGTAGCCAGCTACCACGCCTTCATGGCGGGGCTGTTCTCGTCCGACCCCGACCACCCGTACCAGGTCGACGCGGCCGGCCTGCGCGGGCTGGTGACCGACCGCCTGGGCGAGGCCTTCCAGGTCAGCGAAGTCAACCCGCTGGTCGGCCTGGCGGGCCGCGCCACCCTGCTGCGCCGGCTCGGCGAAGCCATGAGCGAGCAGCCCGAGACCTTCGGCGACGACGGCCGACCCGGCCGGTTGTTCGACGCGCTGGTCGGCCCCTATGGCCCGGCCGCGCCGCCCACGGCCGAGATCACGGCGCACCAGATCCTGTCGCTGCTGCTGGAGACGCTCTCGCGCATCTGGCCCTCGGCCAACTCGGTGGACAGCATCGCGGCCGACGGCAGCGACAACGCGGGCGGCATCGGCTCGGGCGACCCGGCGCTGGCGCTGGGCGACTGCTGGCGCCACAGCGCGGTGCGCGGCCCCGGCCTGACCAACGGCTGGATGCCCTTTCACAAGCTGTCGCAGTGGCTCACGTACTCGCTGCTCGAACCCTTTGAATGGGCCGGCGTGAAGGTGCGCCACCTCGACGCGCTCACGGCCCTGCCCGAATACCGCAACGGCGGCCTGCTGATCGACAGCGGCGTGATCGTGCCGAAAGACCCGGCCTTTCTCACCCGCCGCTGGAAGGCCAGCGACGAATTCATCGTCGAATGGCGCGCGCTGACCGTGGCGCTGCTCGACGAGGTGGCGCCGCGCGTGCGCAAGGTGCTTGACCGCACCGAGGAAGAGCTGCCGCTGGCCTGCGTGCTCGAAGGCGGCACCTGGGCCGCCGGCCGCGCCCTGGCACAACGCTTGCGTGACGGTGCACCGCCCCTGCTGATCGAGAGCGACGGCACTGTCTTTTAGACTACAAGGTTCTCTCAGCAACGCCACACACAAAATTCCAATGAGCAACGTTCACCTCGTCAACCACCCTCTCGTCCAGCACAAGCTGACGCTGATGCGCCGCAAGGACGCGTCCACCAACAGCTTTCGCCGGCTCCTCAACGAAATCAGCATGCTCATGGCCTACGAGGTCACGCGCGACATGCCGATGCAGGACATCGAGGTCGAAACCCCGCTGGAGACCATGCAGGCCAAGGTCATCGACGGCAAGAAGCTGGTGCTGGTGTCGATCCTGCGCGCCGGCACCGGCATCCTGGACGGCATGCTGACCGTGGTGCCCGGCGCCCGCGTCGGCCACATCGGCCTGTACCGCGACCCCAAGACGCTGACGGCCGTCGAGTACTACTTCAAGATGCCCGGCGAAATGGACAGCCGCGACGTGATCGTGGTCGACCCGATGCTGGCCACCGGCAACTCGGCCGTGGCCGCCGTCGAGCGCCTGAAGGAGCTGAACCCCAAGTCGATCAAGTTCGTCTGCCTGCTGACCTGCCCCGAAGGCGTGAAGACGATGCAGACCGCGCACCCCGACGTGCCGATCTACACCGCCGCGATCGACCGCGAGCTGGACAGCCACGGCTACATCCTGCCGGGCCTGGGCGACGCCGGCGACAGAATTTTCGGCACGAAGTAAGCCGCCCCGGCGCCCGCACCGCCGCGGCGCCCGGCTGTTCCCCGACTCGACTCGGGGCAGCCCAGAACAAGATTTCCATACCCCGAGGAGAAGCACCGTGACAGCACGCCGCCAGTTGATCATTCGTTCCGTCGCCGTTGCCGCAGCACTTGCGGCCGGCGCCCCCGGCCTTGCGCTCGCGCAGCAGGCCAAGCTGAAGGTGGCGGCGGTGTACACCGTGCCCTTCGAGCAGCAATGGGTCGGTCGCATCCACAAGGCACTGAAGGCCGCCGAAGCGCGCGGCGAGATCGAATACAAGGCCACCGAGAACGTCAGCAACGCCGACTACGAACGCGTGATGCGCGAGTACGCCACCGGCGGCAACCAGCTGATCCTGGGCGAAGTGTTCGGCGTGGAAGCGGCGGCCCGCAAGGTCGCGAAGGACTTCCCCAAGGTCGCGTTCCTGATGGGCTCGTCGCTCAAGCCGCAGGCGCCCAACTTCAGCGTGTTCGACAACTACATCCAGGAGCCCGCCTACCTGAGCGGCATGGTCGCCGGCGGCGTGACCAAGAGCAACCGCATCGGCATGGTCGGCGGCTTCCCGATTCCCGAAGTCAACCGCCTCATGAACGCCTTCATGGCCGGCGCCAAGGAAACCAACCCCAAGGTCGAGTTCAGCGTGAGCTTCATCAACAGCTGGTTCGACCCGCCGAAGGCCAAGGAAGCCGCCTTTGCCATGATCGACAAGGGCGCCGACGTGATGTACGCCGAGCGCTTCGGCGTGTCCGACGCGGCCAAGGAAAAGGGCAAGCTCGCCATCGGCAACGTGATCGACACGCAGAGCCAGTACCCCGACACCGTGGTGGCCTCGGCCCTGTGGAACTTCGAGCCCGCGGCCGACCGCGCGATCAAGCTGGTGAAGGAAGGCAAGTTCGCGGCCGAAGACTACGGTGTGTACGCGCAGATGAAGCACAAGGGCTCCGAGCTGGCGCCGCTCGGTACCTTCGAGAAGAAGGTTCCGGCCGACATCATCGCCAAGGTGAAGGCCAGGCAGGCCGATATCCTCTCGGGCAAGTTCACCGTGAAGGTGGACGACAGCCAGCCCAAGTCGACCGCGAAATAAGCATTCTCCAAGACCTATGAACCGTGCGCGATGGCGGACCGCAATCCATGGTGTGACTGTTGCGGCGTTGGCCGTCGGGCTCGCCGCATGCCAACCTGAACCCGCGGCCACCGCCGCGCCGCCCGCGGCGGCAGCCACGCCGCCGGTTGCAGCGCTCCCTCCCGTGGTCGCGGCGCCGGTCGGCATTCCGGCCGCGCTGCAGGAGCGCGCCGACGCCCTGCTCGCCGCGCACCGGCAGATGATCGTTCTCATGACCGGCGAGCGCACGCTCGACGCGGCCGAGAAGCGCGCCGTGGGCGCCGTCGGGCAACTGCTGTTCCACGACATGCAGGAACGCCAGCAGGCGCTGATCGCGCAGGCCGGCGAAATGACCGACCCGGCCACGGTGCCGGCGCTGAACGCGCTGCTCGACCGCATCGAGAGCGAGCCGAGCTGGTTCGACGCCGACCGCCTCGCGTTCAAGGAATTCCTGACCGAGCTGAGCACGCGCTACGCCCAGGCACAGTCGCTGCCCGGCCTCAAGCTGGGCCGCCGCGCGAGCGAAGACCTGGCGGTGCTGGCCGAGATCGAGCAGGCCTACGACCGCGAGCTCAAGGACGTGTTCGGCCGTTTCGCGCAGCGCGGCATCGAGCTCCAGCGCGAAAAATGGTCCGACTACGTGGCCAAGCTGCAGGGCCTGTATTCGCGCGACAAGATCCTCAAGGACTTCGGCGCCATCGTCCCCTACACCCAGCCGGCGGGCGGCGCCAAGGAAAAGGAAGGCGCCGACACGCGCGAGATCTTCGGCACCTCGCTGCCGCCCAAGACCGTGGTGCTGACCTTCGACGACGGCCCGCACGCCAAGCACACCGACGAGATCCTGGAGATTCTCAAGCGCTACGACGCGCCGGCCATCTTCTTCGAGCTGGGCCGCAACCTCGGCAAGCTCGACGCGCAGGGCAAGGCCCAGTTGGGCGCCAACGGCGCGGTGGCCAAGCGCGTGCTGGCCGCCGGCCACGTGCTCGCCAACCACAGCTTCAGCCATGGCGTGATGGCCAAGATGACCGACGACGTGGTGCGCACCGAGGCCTCCGAAACCGAGGCCCTGCTCGACGCCACCGGCCGCCCGCAGTCGACCCTGTTCCGCTTTCCCTACGGCGCGCGCAACGAAGACAAGCTCAGCACGGTCGAGGCGCTCAAGCTGCGTTCGATGCTCTGGACCGTCGACTCCATGGACTGGGCCGACCCGGTGCCCAAGTCGATCGCCGACCGCGTGCTGGCCGAGGTCGACAAGGCCAAGCGCGGCGTGATCCTGTTCCACGACATCCAGGGCCGCACCGTGCAGGCCCTGCCCACGGTGCTCGACCAGCTGGTGGCCGACGGCTACCGCTTCGCCACCTGGCGCGACGGCAAGTTCGTGGTCAGCGCGTCCAAGCGCCCGACGCCCGACGACGGCGTGGCCTCGGCAGGCACCGGCGGCGACACGCTCTACCGCGACAGCCACGCGCTGGTGATCGGCATCGACAAATACGCCAAGTGGCCCGGCCTGCACCACGCGGTGCCCGACGCCAAGTCGATGGAGCAGTTGCTCGTCACGCGCTTCGGCTTCAAGCCCGAGAACGTCACCGCGCTGTACGACGGCGAGGCCACGCGCGCCAACATCCTGCGCGCGCTCAACGACAAGCTCACCGACAGCAAGCGCGTGAAGCGCGATGACCGCGTGCTGGTGTTCTTCGCCGGCCACGGCAGCACGCGCAAGCTCGCGAGCGGGCGCGACGTGGGCTACATCGTTCCGGTGGACGCGGCGCTGGACGACCTGGCCTCCGACGCCATCTCGATGCCGCAGCTGCAGGAGGTGGCCGAGGCGCTGTCGGCCAAGCACGTGCTGTTTTTGGTGGACGCCTGCTACTCGGGCCTGGGCCTCACGCGCGGCGGCGGGCCGCGCGGCAGCAAGAACTTCCTGAGCGACAACGCGCGGCGCATCGGCCGCCAGATGATCACCGCCGGCGGCGCCGACCAGCAGGTGGCCGACGACGGCCCCGGCGGCCATTCGGTGTTCACCTGGACGGTGCTGCAGGCGCTGTCGGGCAAGGCCGACCTGAACGGCGACGGCGTCATCACCGGCACCGAGCTCGCGGCCTACGTGGCGCCGGCGGTCGCGGCCATCGCGCGGCAGACGCCGGCTTTCGGCAGCCTGCCGGGCTCCGAAGGCGGCGAGTTCGTGTTCGAGCTGCCTGTCGATCGCGAAGGCCTGAGCGGCGACAGCCAGCAGCTGGACGCCGCCGCGAGCCAGGTCAACAAGCGCATCGACGAGGCCAACGAGCAGGCGGTGCATGCCGCGGCCCTATCCCAGTCGTCCCCGTCAACCAAGCCGGGCAAATCCGACAAGGGCGACAAGGGCGACAAGGCGGCCATCGAAGTGGTCGTGAAGAACCTCGAAGGCGCCGACACCAAGCTGACCATGCCGGCCGCCGCGCCGCTGCCACCGCGCGTGGCCGCGCAGCGCGCCAACGACCGCGGCCTGCAGCTGTACCGCGAACGCCGCTACGAGGAAGCCGAGGCCGCCTTCACCGAGGCGCTGAAGCTGCAACCGCGCTTTGCGCTGGCGGCCAACAACCTGGGCTTCCTGTACTTCAAGCGCGGCAAGCCGGTGGAAGCCGCGCGCTGGTACGAGCAGGCCATCGAGATGGATGGCAGCCGCGCCCTCGCCTACCTGAACCTGGGCGATGCGTACCTGCAGGCCGGCAACGACGCCAAGGCGTTGGCCGCGTACACCACCTTCGTCGGCCTTGCGCCGAAGCACGCGCGCGCCCCGGCGCTGCAGGCCTGGATCGCCACGCCCGACGCCGCGCACCGCCCCCCACTGCCACCCACGAACTCATGACCACCATGACCCACACTTTTTCCCTGCTGCGGCGCCTGCGCGCGCCCGTCCTGGCCGCCGCGCTCGGCGTGCTGCTCGCGGGCTGCGTCGGCGTCTACAAGTCGGACGTGGTCAGCATCAACAGCAGCACGCGGCTGGACGACACACCGCGCATCGCGGTGCTGTCGGCCTTCGAGCCCGAGCTGAAGCTGCTGCTCACGCGCCTGCAGGGGCCCAAGAAGCACACGGTGAACGGCGTGGAGTTCACCACCGGCACGCTCGAGGGCAAGCCCGTGGTGCTGTTCCTGTCGGGCATCAGCATGACGAACGCGACTATGAACACGCAGCTGGTGCTCAACCGCTTTCGCGTGACCAATATCGTGTTCAGCGGCATCGCGGGCGGCGTGAATCCGCAGCTGCACGTGGGCGACGTCACCGTGCCCGCGCAGTGGGGCCAGTACCTCGAAGTGCTGATGGCGCGCGAAACCGCGCCGGGCAAGTACAGCGCGCCGCCCTTCATCACCGACGCCACGCTGCCCAACTTCGGCATGATGTTCCCGCGCCCGGTCGAGGTGCGCTCGGCGGCCAGCCCGCAGATCGTGCGCAAGTTCTGGTTCGAGGCCGACCCGAAGATGCTCGAGGTGGCGCGCAGCATCCGCAACGTCGAGCTGGCCAACTGCGGCGCCGGCAAGTGCCTGCCGCGCAAGCCGCAGCTGGTGGTGGGCGGCAACGGCGTGTCGGGCCAGGCCTTCATGGACAACAAGGCCTACCGCGAATACACCTACAAGACCTTCCAGGCCAACGTGCTCGACATGGAAACTGCGGCCGTGGGCATGGTCGCCTACAGCAACGGCGTGCCCTACATCGCCTTCCGCTCGCTCAGCGACCTGGCGGGCGGCGGCGACGGAGAGAACGAGATGGGCACCTTCATGAGCATCGCGGCGGACAACTCCGCCAAGGTCATGCTGGCCTTCCTCGCCGCCTGGAAGTGACGGCGGCTCCAGCGCGCCCGCTTCGCCTTGTTCTGCTTCCGGGCATGGACGGCACGGGCGACCTCTTCGAGCCGTTGAAGGAAGCCATGGGCGCGCACGCCGAGATCGACGTGGTGCGCTATTCGGGCACCGAGCCGCAGGGCTACGGCGAGCTCGAACGGCTGGTGCGCGCACGGCTTCCCGACGCGCAGCCCTTCGTGCTGCTGGGCGAATCGTTCTCGGGCCCGCTGGCCATCTCGATCGCGGCCGAGCCGCCGCCGGGACTGCGCGGACTCATCCTGTGCTGCAGCTTCGCGCGCAGCCCCAAGCCGGGGCTGGCACTGCTGCGCGGCGGCCTGCTCGAACTGTCGATGAAGCTGCTGCACGCCCCCCTGATGGCCGCGCCCATGCGCCACATGCTGCTGGGCCGCTTCGCCGACCCGCGCCTGGCGGCGATGCTGCAAGGCTCGCTGCGCAAGGTCTCCGGCGCGGTCATGACGCATCGCATGAAGGAAGTGCAGCGCGTGAACGTCGTCGACAAGCTGCCGCGCGTGCGCGTGCCGACGCTCTACCTGCAGGCGATGCACGACCGCGTGGTGCCGGCCCGTGCAGCGCAGGTCATCCAGCGCGCGCTGGACGGCCTGCGCATCGTGCGGCTCGAAGGCCCGCACGGCCTGCTGCAGACGGCACCCGCCGCCACAGCCCGCGCCATCGACAACTTTTGCCGCGAGCTCGGCCACCCCGAGCCCGCCACCCCATGAACCCTCTCGTGCTCCGGCTCGCCGGCATCACCAAGCGCTTCGGCAGCCTGGTGGCCAACGATGCCATTTCCCTCGACCTGCAGGCCGGCGAGGTGCTCGCGCTGCTCGGCGAGAACGGCGCCGGCAAGTCGACGCTGATGTCGATCCTGTTCGGCCACTACGTCGCCGACGAAGGCGCCATCGAAGTCTTCGGCGCGCCGCTGCCGCCCGGCAACCCCAAGGCCGCGCTGGCGGCCGGCGTGGGCATGGTGCACCAGCACTTCACGCTGGCCGACAACCTCAGCGTGCTCGATAACGTGATGATGGGCACCGAGCCCCTGTGGCGCCCGGTGTCGCAACGCGCGGCGGCGCGCGCCCGGCTGCTCGACGTGGCGCAGCGCTTCGGCCTGCCGGTGCAGCCCGACGCGAAGATCGGCAGCCTGTCGGTCGGCGAACGCCAGCGCGTGGAAATCCTCAAGGCGCTGTACCGCGGCGCGCGCATCCTGATCCTCGACGAGCCCACGGCCGTGCTCACCCCGCAAGAGAGCGAGGCGCTGTTCGCCACGCTCGCGCAGATGGTGGCGCAGGGCCTGTCGGTCATCTTCATCAGCCACAAGCTCGGCGAGGTGCTGCGCGTGTCGCACCGCGTGGCCGTGCTGCGCGGCGGCAAGCTGGTGGCGCAGGCGCGCACCGCCGACACCACGCAGGCGCAGCTCGCGCTGTGGATGGTCGGCCACGCGGTCGAGGCGCCGCAGCGCCGGCCCGCGAAGTCGGTGGGCGACGCGGTCTGCGTGCTCGACCACGTGAGCACCGCCGCCGGCAAGGACGGCGGGCAGGACAGGCTGCGCGAGGTGTCGCTGACGCTGCGCGCCGGAGAAATCACGGCCATCGCGGGCGTGTCGGGCAACGGGCAGGTCGCGCTGGCCGAGTTGCTCAGCGGCACGCGCCGGGCCGTCTCCGGCACGGCGCAGTTGATGGGCCGCGCACTGCCGCCCTCGCCCGCCCGGCTGGTGCAGCGCGGGGTGGCGCGCATTCCCGAAGACCGTCACGCGGTCGGCGTGGTCGGCGACCTGCCGGTGTGGGAGAACGCGGTGTCGGAGCGGCTGCGCAGCCCGGTGTTCTCGCGCTGGTCGTTCTTCGTGAAGCGCGCCGCCGCGCGGCTGCATGCGCGGCGCATCGAAAAAGCGTTCGACGTGCGCGGCGCCGGGCTCATGGCGCCGGCGCGTTCGCTCTCCGGCGGGAACATGCAGAAGCTGATCCTGGGGCGCGCCCTGCTCGCACCCGAGCAGCCTGAAGCGGCCAAGGGCGACGACAACAAGAAGTACCCGAACCGCGCGCCGCGCCTCATCGTCGCGCACCAGCCGACCTGGGGCCTCGACATCGGCGCGGTCGCCTATGTGCAGCAGCAGCTGATCGCCGCGCGCGACGCGGGCGCGGCGGTGCTGGTGATTTCCGACGACCTCGACGAAGTGCTCACGCTCGGCGACCGCGTGGCCGTGATGCACGGCGGCCACCTCGGCGAAGCACGCCCGGCCGCGGCCTGGACGCGCGAGGCCATCGGCTTGGCCATGGCCGGCGCCACGGCGACTCAACGCACGGGAGCCCCGTCATGATGCGGCTCGAAAGACGCCACGAAACCTCGCGCGCCGCACTGGTGCTGGCGCCCGTCGGCGCGGTCGTGTTCACCATGATCGTCAGCGCGCTGCTGGTGCTGTGGGCCGGCGCGCCGGTCGGCCGCACCTACGCGCTGCTGCTGCAGGGCGGCTTCGGCTCGGTGTTCGCTTGGAGCGAAACGCTGACGCGCGCCATTCCGCTGATCCTTACCGGGCTGGCGGCCACTGTCGCTTTCAAGGCGCGGCTTTTCAACATCGGGGCCGAGGGCCAGCTCTACGCGGGCGCGCTGGCGGCCGTGGCGGTGGGCGGCATGCACGGCGGCACCGGCTTCGAGCTGTCGCCCTGGGTGCTGTTCCCGCTGATGATGCTGGCCGCCGCCGTGGCCGGCGCGCTGATGCTGCTGGGCCCCGCGCTCATGAAGAACAAGCTGGGCGTGGACGAGGTCGTGACCACGCTGCTGATCAACTTCATCGTGCTGCTGGGCGTGTCGGCGCTGCTCGACGGGCCGATGAAAGACCCGAGCGCCATGGGCTGGCCGCAGAGCGTGTCGCTGCAGTCAGACCTGGAGCTGGGCAAGCTGATCGCGCAGACGCGGGTTCACACCGGGCTGCTGTGGGCGGTGTCGCTCGCGGTGATGGTGTGGGCGGTCTTCAAGTACACGGTGCTGGGCTTCGACATCCGCGCCGTGGGCGCCAATGCGCGCGCCGCCGCCTTTGCCGGCGTGCCAGTGACGCGCACCGTGGTCATGGTGGCGCTGCTGTCGGGCGCGCTGGCCGGGCTGGCCGGTGCCATCGAGGTGGCGGGCCGCACGAGCTACGTCACGCTGGACATGTCGCCGGGCTACGGCTACACGGGCATCGTGATCGCGATGCTGGCCGGGTTGCACCCGCTGGGCGTGATCGCGGCCGGCGTGTTCGTGGCGGGCGTGCTGGTCGGCGCGGACACCATGAGCCGCGCGGTCGGCGTGCCGACCTACATCGCCGACGTGATCGTCGCCGCCTCGCTGATCGCGGTGCTGGTGGCGACGCTGCTGACGCAATACCGTGTGCGGATGAAGAAATGAACATGGCCGTCGCTTCTTCCGCCCTGCTCCTTCCCCTCCCAGGGGAAGGCCGGGATGGGGGCATCGGCCCCCACCGCGAGCGCCGCCTGCCCCCACCCCGACCCTCCCCCGGAAGGGGAGGGAGAAACACCCGATGACCGACCTTCTAGACATCCTCGCCAACCCCGCCTTCTGGGTCGCGGTGCTGCGCATCGCCACCCCGCTGATCCTGGGCACGCTCGGCGTGCTGCTGTGCGAGCGCGCGGGCGTGCTCAATCTCGGCATCGAAGGGATCATGGTCGCGGGCGCCTTCACCGGCTGGCTCGCCGTGTATGCCGGCGCGCCGTTGTGGATGGGCGTCGGCGTGGCCGCGCTCACGGGCATGGTGTTCGGCCTGCTGCACGCCTTCCTGACCGTAGGCCTGGCGCTCTCTCAACACGTGTCCGGGCTGGGCATCACCTTGCTCGCCACTGCCCTCAGCTACTTCGGCTACCGCGTGAGCTTCCCCAAGGTGAACACGCCGCCGACCATCACGCCGTTCGCGCCGATGGACTGGCTGCCCGTGCCCATCCTCAACGCGCAGACCGCGCTCACGCTGTTCGCGCTGCTGCTGGTGCCGGTGGTGGGCTGGGTGCTGTACCGCACGCCGCTCGGGCTGGCGCTGCGCATGGCCGGCGAGAACCCGCAGGCGGCCGAGAGCCAGGGCGTGTCGGTCGCGGCCACGCGCACCGGCGCCATCGTCGCGGGCTCGGCACTGATGGGCATGGCCGGCTCGTTCCTCACGCTGTCGGCCTTCAACGCCTTCTTCTTCAACATGGTGAACGGGCGCGGCTGGATCTGCGTGGCGCTGGTGGTGTTCGCCTCGTGGCGGCCGGGCAAGGCCCTGCTCGGCGCGCTGCTATTCGCGTTCTTCGACGCGCTGCAATTGCGGCTGCAGCAATCGGGAGACGCCGTGCTGCCCTACCAGCTGTACCTGATGCTGCCGTACCTGCTGTCGATCCTGGCGCTGGTGCTGGTGGCGCGCAAGGCCAGCTATCCGCAGGCGCTGATGAAGCCCTACCGCAAGGGAGAACGCTGATGCGAACGACGACGACCACGACCATCGACACCGCGCGCTCCGCCCTGCTCTGCGCTTTGTTCGCGCTGTGCGGCGCGAACGCACGGGCGCTGGGCAGCGACTACAGCTACGAGACCTTCAAGACGGCCGACGCCGTCAGCTGGGTGCAGCTTTGCGGCACCTGGGGCAAGGACCACCAGGGCACCTACCGGGTGGTGCATGCCGACCAGTACGCGCAGTCCTTCCTCTACGTGCAATGGATGACGCGCGACGCCAACGGCAGCCTGCACGCGGAGCACACGGTCGCCATCGCCGAACTCGACAACGACCATGCGGAGATCGCGCTGTCGGACCTGACGTGCCGGGCAACGCCGCGCGGCATCGTCGTGACGGCCAAGGCCGACTCGGGGCACGACGACAAGCTGCGGCGCGTGACCATCGAGGTCGGGCCGGCACCGGGGCAGTACCGGTATCGGGCGCAGCGCATGCGCTAGAGAGGTCATGACCTCCGCACCGGTACTGGACACCTCGAACGGCCGCATCACGGCTTTCGGCACCGTCATCGACGCAGGCAGCCGCGCCGATGGCCTTCCCTCTCTTTTCTCGACAAACCCGCAAACGGTGAACGTCGAAGGCCGCCAGGTCGAATGCGTGTTCGCCACCGCGCACGGCAAGGCGGACCGCACGGACGTCGACCTGACGCTGCGCTTCGAGCAGGATCGGCTGGCCAGCGCCGCCATCGCGCTGACCCCGCCTCGCCACCGCAACCTGGACAGCGACGCCTTCTACGCGAGCGTCGACGAACGCTACCGTTTTCACGAACGCTGGCTGCAGGCCGCCGGCGTACCGGGCCTACCGGCCACGTTCCCGTGGGGCACGGCCGGCGTGGCGCGGGACCGCAGCGAGAACGTCTACATCTACCTTCACTGGGCGCCACGGCTGGCGAAGTAGCGCGCGGGAGACTCGCCGAAGCTGCGCTTGAACATCGCGATGAAATTGCTCGGCGTTGCATAGCCCAGCGCATCGGCGATGTCCGCCACGGCTTCGCCGCGCGCCAGCCGCTCCAGCGCGTGCACCAGCCGCGCCTGCTGCCGCCACTGGGCGAAGCTCACGGCCGTTTCGGCCAGGAACAGCCGGCTCAGCGTGCGCGGCGACAGGCCGGCCCACTGCGCCCACTCTTCGAGCGTGCGGCCGTTCTCGGGTTGTTCGTAGATGGCGGTCGCGATGCGCAGCAGCCGGCGGTCGGTGGGCATCGGCAGGTGCAGCGGCTCGTGCGGCGCGCGGCGCATTTCGTCGAGCAGCACGGCGGTCATGCGCTCCTGCTCGGCGTCGAGCCGGTCCTGGTCGGCCCATGTCACGGCGCGCCGCACCAGCGCCCGCATCAGTTCGCTGATGCCGACCACGCAGGGCCGCTCGGGTAGGGTCTGTGCAGCGACAGGCGCGATCAGCACGGTCCACCCGCTCATCGCGCCGCTGATGCTGACCTTGTGCGCCTCGCCGGGCGGCAACCAGCCCGCGCGGTGCGGCGGCAGCAGCCACGAGCCGTGCGCGGTGCGCACATGCACCAGTCCGCTTTCGACGCAGAAGACCTGGCCGCGCAGGTGGTGGTGCCAGTCGTACTCGCGGGTGCCGAGGCGGAACTCGTGGCCCGGTGCGTCGGCGCCCCGCAGCGCGATCAGCGCAGGGCCGTCGGCGCGTTCGCTGATGTCGGGCATGGCGCCGTCGGCTTCGGCCGTGACGTCGGGCTTTGGCGCGGGTTTGCGGGGCATCGCGGGATTTTCGCGGCTCGGGCTGTGCTTCGCGGGAGCGGCGGCGGAAAATAGCGCCCAACCGATCCCACAAGACCTCCCCACCGATGCTCGACCTCCTCATCACCAACGCCACCCTCCCCGACGGCCGCACCGGCATGTCGATCGCCGTGCAGGACGGCTGCATCGCCGAAGTCACCGCCGGCCTCGACGCGCCCGCGCACGAGAAGCTCGACGCGCAGGGCCTGCTGCTCGCACCGCATTTCGTCGACCCGCACTTCCACATGGACGCCACGCTGAGCTACGGCCTGCCGCGCGTCAACGAGAGCGGCACGCTGCTCGAAGGCATTGCGCTGTGGGGCGAGCTGAAGCCGCTGCTCACGGCCGAGGCGCTGATCGAGCGTGCGCTGGCCTACTGCGACTGGGCCGTGGCCAAGGGGCTGCTGGCGGTGCGCTCGCACGTGGACACCAGCGACCCGAGCCTGCTCGCGGTCGACGCGCTGCTCGAGGTCAAGCGCAAGGTGGCGCCGTATCTCGACCTGCAGCTGGTCGCGTTCCCGCAGGACGGCGTGCTGCGTTCGCCCGGCGGCGTCGAGAACATCGAACGCGCGCTCGACAAGGGCGTGGACGTGGTCGGCGGCATTCCGCACTTCGAGCGCACCATGGCCGACGGCGCCGCCAGCGTGAAGCTGCTGTGCGAAATGGCGGCCGAGCGCGGCAAGCTGGTCGACATGCACTGCGACGAGTCCGACGACCCGCTGTCGCGCCACATCGAGACGCTGGCCTTCGAGGCGCAGCGCCTGGGCATGCAGGGCCGCGTGACCGGCTCGCACTGCACGTCGATGCACTCGATGGACAACTACTACGTGAGCAAGCTGCTGCCGCTGATCGCGCAGAGCGGCGTGGCCGTCATCTCCAACCCGTTGATCAACATCACGCTGCAGGGCCGCCACGACAGCTACCCCAAGCGCCGAGGCATGACGCGCGTGCCCGAGCTGATGGCCGCCGGCGTGAACGTCGCCTTCGGCCACGACTGCGTGATGGACCCGTGGTACGGCATGGGCTCGGGCGACATGCTCGAAGTGGCGCACATGGGCCTGCACGTGGCGCAGATGACGAGCCAGGCCGGCATTCGCCAGTGCTTCGAAGCGGTGACGACGAACGCCGCGCGCGTGATGCACCTGGAGGGCTACGGCATCGCGGCGGGCTGCGACGCGAGCTTCGTGCTGCTGCAGGCGCGCGACCCGGTCGAGGCGATCCGCCTGCGCGCCACGCGGCTCAAGGTGTTTCGCAAGGGGCGGCTGCTGGCGGAAACGCCGGCCGCCACCGCCGCGCTGCACCTGCCAGGACGCGGCGGCGAAACGGGCTGGATGATTCCCAAGGCCTGACCAGGCGCCCCGCCCCCACGACGATGATGATGAAACGCCTTGCGCCGCTGTGCACCGCGTGGCTGCTCACGCTGGCCTTTTCGTCCCTTGCCGCGACGGCGCAGCCCGACGTGCGGCGCCTTCCCGACGTGCCCTACGGCCCCGACGCGATGCAGCGCATGGACGTCTACATGCCGCCGAACGCACGCGGCGCGCCGGTGCTCGTCATGGTCCACGGCGGCGCGTGGATGTTCGGCAAGAAAGACGCGGCGTCGGTGGTGGACCTCAAGGTCGACCACTGGGTGCGCGCGCAGGGCTATGTGCTGGTGTCGGTGGGCTACCGCTTCGTGCCGCAGGTCGACGTGATGCAGCAGGCGCGGGACGTGGCGCGCGCGGTGGCGTCCGTGCAGGCCAATGCGGCGTCGTGGGGCGGCGATGCGGGGCGGCTGGTGCTTATGGGCCATTCGGCGGGCGCGCACCTGGTCGCGCTGTTGAGCGCATCGGCCGACATTGCACAGCAGCAAGGCGCGCGGCCGTGGCTCGGCGCCATCGCGCTCGACAGCGCCGCGCTCGACACCACGGGCCTGATGCGACGGCAGCACCTGCCCTTCTACGACCGCGTGTTCGGCGCCGACCCGGCCTTCTGGCGCAGCGTGTCGCCGACCGACACGCTGGCACCGGGCGCACCGCCGATGCTGCTGGTGTGCTCGACGCAGCGACGCGACGGATCGTGCACGCAGGCGAACCAGTTCGCGGCGCGCGTCTCGGCCGGCGGCGGTCGCGCGGAAGTGCTGCCCGAAGACCTGTCGCACGCGCAGATCAACGCCGAGCTCGGGCTGCCCGGGGCCTACACCTCAGCGGTGGACGCCTTCATCGCTTCGGTCGGCCGGCGCAGGCCCTGAGCCGTCGGCCTGGAGGTCGCACCACATGTGGACCTTGCCCAGCAGCTCGCCATCGACGTCGATGGCCAGCGGCTCGAGTCCGAAGACGCGAAAGCCGCAGTCCTCATAGAGTTTTTGCGCAGGCGCATTGCCCTCGGTGACGGTCAGTTGCACCAAGCGCAAGCCGCCGCGTGCGCGCGCATGGTCGAGCAAGGCCAGCACCAGCCGGCGGCCGAAGCCCGCGCGCCGCGCCGTGGCCAGCACCGACATGCCGAACAGCGTGGCTTTGTGGCGCGCACGCTGCCGGCTCTCGAAACTCAGGCCGGCTGCGCCCACCAGCGCGCCGGTGTCGTCGAAGGCGCCGTAGACCACGCTCGCGTCGGCGGCCTCGCTGGCGCCCAGGCGCTCTTCCCACCAGCCCGGCGGCAAGCCTTCGCGCTCCTGCACCGTGGACGTGAAGGCGCTGGGGTGCGTGGCATAGGCGTCGAGCATCACGGCGCGGTAGGCGGCCGCGTCCGCGGCCTTCAGCCGGCGGACGAGGTTGCGGTCCTTGTCAGAAGCGGACACAGACGGACTGCCTTTCCTGGAGTACTGCTTCCTGCCCGAAGCGCTTGCGGTAGGTCTCGATGATGCCTGCGATGGCAGCGTCATCCTTTGTACCGCGCGGGTGCAGCAGCACCACGAGCTTCGACGGCTCGCGCGCGATGTCGCCCGACGCACCGCGCCACTGGCCGGCGGCATCGATCACCGTGAGGCCCTGCGGGAACGCTGGCGTCACGGTGGTGTCGAGAAAATCGGCCCACTGTGCATCGGAGACCTGTCCGCCTGCGGGGATGGCGCGGCCGAAATAGAGCGTGTCGCGCTCGGAGGCAGCAAAGCCGGTGGCGCACGGTGCCGGCGACAGCGCTGCGCAAGCGGAGAGCGCCACGGCCACGGCACCGAACAGCCCCGCGCCGCGCATCACTCGACCCGCACCACCAGCGGCGGCGCCTGGCCTTCCTCGGCCGGCGTGCCGTGCTCCAGCACGCGCCAGCCCGGGCTCCAGCGCACCACGCGCCCTTCGGCCACGGCGGCTTCGAGCAGGGTCTGGGCCTCTTCCGGCTTGCGCCAGTCGAGCGCGAACTGGCGCAAGTCCCAATCCCACCAGGGGCAGGCCTGGATGCGTTCGATCAGCGCGTCGGAAAAACGGCGCCGGATCATGCGCGCGGGCACGCCGCCCATCACGGCGAACGGCGGCACGTCTTTTGTCACCACCGCGCCCGCGCCGATGATGGCGCCGTCGCCGATGGTCACGCCGCTCTTCAGGCTCACGCGCGAACCGATCCACACGTCGTTGCCGACCACGGTCTTTCCCTGCAGCTGTGGGAATTCATGGACGGACGAATGAGTGAACGGCGGCGGGAAGAAATGCTGGTGCGAGACCGGATGCGTCGTCAGCCAGTCCGAGGGGTGCTGGCTCAGCACGTTCAGGTTGTCGCCGATCGAGCAGAAGCGCCCCATCTCGAACTGATGCAGCTGCACCATCGGCGCAATGTACGAATACGACCCCATCGACACGCCGAAGACCTGGACGCTCACCATGAAGCGCACCGGCGGCTCGAAGCGAAAAGGCAAGGCCACCACCGAGCCGGTGGGCAGGAACAGGCCGTAGGGTTCCAGCGTCGACGACAGTTCGGGGTTGATCTGCAGCATGATTCTTTTGCGCGTTCGTGCGGCCGTGCGGGCCTCGGTCAGGTTTCGGGGGCAATGGCTTCGGCGTACTCGTAGAGCGCGCCGAGGATCTCTTCGCCGCGCTCGTCCGCGTTCTCGGACAAGGCGTCGACTTCGCTGAACAGCGCCTCAATGGTGCGCGCCCCGCCCTCGCCCTTGAACAGGCGGGCCACGCGCAGTGCCTCCCAGCGCTCGGTCTCTTCTTCGTCGAGCAACTCGGGCCAGTTGCGCGCGCGGTAGCGGAACAGGATCTCGTCGAGGCGGCCGTCGTCGAATCCAGTGCGGTCCTTGGCCAGTTCCTCGGGCGACAGGCCACGCAGCTGGTTCAGGCGGCGGCGGTCGGCGTTGCCGACGAAGCCGCCGTAGAGGTCTTCGTCGACATCGGGCGCGGCCTCCTTCGGACGGGCGTAGACCTTCGACCAGATGGCGCTCATGTCGGGCAGGTCGCGCGCAATGGCGGCGTGGCGCATGGCGGTGTCGAGGTCGATGCCCCAGCGCTCGGCCATGGGCGCCGCAAGCGTGCGCAGGTTGCCGACCACCATCGGCGACTTGTTCAGGTGAATGCCCTTCACGGGCAGGCGCGTCACGCCCTCGGGCAGGTCGGCCGTGCGGGTAAAGAGGCGCAGGCGCAGCGTGTCGGCGTCGAGGTCGCGCAGCTCGCTCGGGTCGTAGGCCAGGTCCCAGGCCAGCAGCTCGTTCTTGTTGGTCGGGTGGCTGGCCAGCGGCCACATCACGCCGAGGCAGCCGCGCTCCGCCGGGAACATGCCCGACACGTGGAGAAAGGGCTTGGCGGTCTCGCGCATGGCGGGCAGGCCGAGTTCGCTGGCCACGCGGTCTTTCTTGTGCAGGCCGAAGGCAAAGTCGAACAGCTTGGGCTGCTTGTCGCGAATCAGGCGGGCCAGCGCGATGGTGGCGCGCACGTCCGACAGCGCATCGTGCGCGGACTCGTGCAGCAGGCCGTTGGCGCGCGCCAGGTCTTCGAGCTTGAAGCTGGGCTTGCCGTCTTCCTTCTTCGGCCACTCGATGCCGTCGGGGCGCAGCGCGTACATGAGGCGCACCACGTCGAGCAGGTCCCAGCGGCCGCAGTCGTTCTGCCATTCGCGCGCGTAGGGGTCGATCAGGTTGCGCCAGAACAAAAAGCGCGTGACTTCGTCGTCGAAGCGGATGGTGTTGTAGCCCACGCCGATGGTGCCGGGCTGCGAGAAAGCGTTTTCGATGTGCGCGGCGAACTCATGCTCGGGAATGCCGCGCTCCAGGCACACCTGCGGCGTGATGCCGGTGATCAGGCAGGCCTCGGGGCTGGGCAGGTAGTCCGGCGCGGGCTTGCAATAGATCATCAGCGGCTCGCCGACTTCGTTCAGCGCGGCGTCGGTGCGGATGGCGGCGAACTGCGAGGGGCGGTCGCGGCGCGGCACGGCGCCGAAGGTTTCGTAGTCGTGCCAGAGAAAGGTGTGGTTCATTCAGAGCAAGGGTGAAAACAGGCGCGCGATCGCATCGCCGAGCCGGCGCCAGAAACCCTGGCGCCGGTTGGCGCGCACCGCGCCGGAACTGTGCAGATCGGTCTCGAACTGCGCCGCCAGCGGCCGCGCCAGTGCAGGACCATAAACCACCGCGCAGACCTCGAAGTTGAGGCGGAAGCTGCGGTTGTCGAAATTCGCGGTGCCGATCATCGCGCAATGGTCGTCGACCACCAAGGTCTTGGAGTGCAGCATGCGGGCCTTGTACTCCCACACCTTCACGCCGGCGGCGATGAGCTCGTCGAAGTACGAGCGCGCGGCGGCGCTCACGATGGCCGAGTCGCTGCGGCGCGGCACCAGCAGGCGCACGTCGACGCCGCGCAAGGCCGCGCTGGTGAGCGCCATGAGCGCGGGCTCGCCGGGCACGAAATACGGGGTGGTGAGCCAGGCGCGGTGCGTGGCCGAATGAATCGCTTCCACGTGCATGCGGTGGATGGCCTCGAGCGTGTTGTCGGGGCCGCTGGTGACGATCTGCACCGGAACGTCGCCCGCCTCCAGCTGCGGCAGCAAGGCGTCCATGGCGTCGTCCATGCGGCGCGGATCTTCGCCGGTGGCGTAGGTCCAGTCTTCGAGGAAGGTGGTCTGCAGCCAGCGTACCGCGCTGCCTTCGATGCGCAGATGCACGTCATGGTAGGCGTCGGGGTTGGTGCGCTTGTCTTCCTCGTCGGTGATGTTCACGCCGCCCGTGAAGCCCACGCACCCGTCGCACACCACGATCTTGCGGTGGGTGCGGTAGTTGGTCACCGGGCGCAGGCGCCGGCCGATCTTGGTGTCGTGGAACAGCGCCACCTGCACGCCAGCCTCGTGCAGCGGCGCCATGAACTTGCGGCCGATGCGCTTGGAGCCGAGGGCGTCGATCAGCAGGCGCACTGTCACGCCCTGCTTCGCGCGCTCGACCAGCAGGTCGCGCAGCGCGGTGCCGATCTTGTCGGGCTCGAAGATGTAGTACTCGAGGTGGATGTGGTCCCGCGCGGCGCGCACGGCATCGAAGATCGCATCGAAGGTGCGCGCCCCGCCCGAGAGCAGCTCGACGCCCACGGCGCTCGACACCGGCAGCCCGCAGGTGGCCGTGCCCAGTTTCGCCATCTGCTGCAGGGCCGGTGGCGCGTTCTGCGCCGCGTCGCGCAGCCGCGCCACGTCGGCCTGGGCAAAGGCGCTGGCACGGCTGCGCAACCGCTTCAGCCGCTGCTTGCGCAGGCGCTGCGGGCCGAGGAAGTAGTAGACGACGAAGCCCGCGAACGGCAGCAGCGCCAGCGACAGGATCCAGCTCATCGTGGACACCGGCGCGCGCTTCTGCATCACGATCCAGACCGACAGCACGGCGATGTAGCCGCTCCACGCCAGGGAGAGGCCGGTTTTCCATTCGTGGCTGAGTTCGGGGAGGATCAAGGCGAAAAGAGGGTTGAGGCGGCGGTGCAGTGTCGCCGGCCCAAAGAAAAAGGCCGGCAGCGCGATGCTACCGGCCTTTGGAGGCTATTTCCGCGGCCTCAGCGGCCACGGACTGCCTGGTTCTTTCAACCCGTGGCGGCTTCTTCCGCTTCGGGCTTCGACTTGCCTTCCTTCTTGGGAAGCGGCTGGATGTCGAGCAGCACTTCGTCCTTGTCGTCGAGGTCGACTTCGAGGCGCCCGCCGTCGGTCAGGCGACCGAACAGCAGTTCGTCGGCCAGCGCACGACGGATCGTGTCCTGGATCAGGCGCTGCATCGGACGCGCGCCCATCAACGGATCGAAGCCCTTCTTCGCCAGGTGCTTGCGCAGCTTGTCGCTGAAGGTGACTTCCACCTTCTTCTCGCTGAGCTGCGTTTCCAGCTGGAGCAGGAACTTGTCGACCACGCGCAGGATGATGTTCTCGTCCAGCGCCTTGAAGTTGACGATGGCATCCAGCCGGTTGCGGAATTCAGGCGAGAACAGACGCTTGATGTCGCCCATTTCGTCGCCCGCCTGGCGCGGGTTGGTGAAGCCGATGGTCGCCTTGTTCATGGTCTCGGCGCCCGCGTTCGTCGTCATGATGATGATGACGTTGCGGAAGTCGGCCTTGCGTCCGTTGTTGTCGGTCAGCGTTCCGTGGTCCATGACCTGCAGCAGCACGTTGAAGATGTCCGGGTGCGCCTTCTCGATTTCGTCGAGCAGCAGCACCGAGTGCGGCTTCTTCGTGACAGCCTCGGTCAGCAGGCCGCCCTGGTCGAAACCGACGTAGCCCGGAGGCGCGCCGATCAGGCGGCTCACCGCGTGACGCTCCATGTACTCCGACATGTCGAAGCGGATCAGCTCGATGCCCATGATGTAGGCGAGCTGCTTCGCGGCTTCGGTCTTGCCGACGCCCGTGGGGCCGGAGAACAGGAACGAGCCGATCGGCTTGTCGCCCTTGCCCAGGCCCGAACGCGCCATCTTGACCGCCGAGGCGAGCACTTCGAGCGCCTTGTCCTGGCCGAACACCACGCTCTTGAGGTCGCGCTCGATGGTCTGCAGCTTGCCGCGGTCGTCGTTGCTGACGTTGGCCGGGGGAATGCGCGCGATCTTCGCCACGATTTCCTCGACTTCCGTCTTGCTGATGGTCTTCTTGCGCTTGCTCGGCGGCAGGATGCGCTGGGCGGCGCCCGCTTCGTCGATGACGTCGATGGCCTTGTCGGGCAGGTGACGGTCATTGATGTACTTGGCGCTGAGCTCGGCCGCGGCCTGCAGGGCCGCCACCGCGTACTTCACGCCGTGGTGTTCCTCGAAGCGCGACTTCAGGCCCTTGAGAATGTCGACGGTTTCCTGCACCGACGGCTCGACCACGTCGACCTTCTGGAAGCGACGCGACAGGGCCGCGTCTTTTTCGAAGATGCCGCGGTATTCGGTGAAGGTGGTCGCGCCGATGCACTTGAGCTGGCCGCTGGAAAGCGCCGGCTTCAGCAGGTTCGATGCGTCCAGCGTGCCGCCCGAAGCCGCGCCCGCGCCGATCAGCGTGTGGATCTCGTCGATGAACAGGATGGCGTTCGGCTTGTCCTTGAGCGACTTGAGCACGCCCTTCAGGCGCTGTTCGAAGTCACCGCGGTACTTGGTGCCGGCCAGCAGCGCGCCCATGTCCAGCGAGAACACGTTCGACTCGGCCAGGATCTCCGGCACGTCGCCCTGCGTGATGCGCCATGCGAGGCCTTCGGCGATGGCGGTCTTGCCCACGCCGGCCTCGCCGACCAGCAGCGGGTTGTTCTTGCGCCGGCGGCACAGGATCTGGATGACGCGCTCGACCTCGTACTCGCGGCCGATCAGCGGATCGATCTTGCCGTCCTTGGCGAGCTGGTTGAGGTTCTGCGTGAACTGCTCGAGCGGCGATGCCTTCTCGTTGCGTTCGCCGCCGCCCTCTTCGCCCTCGTTCGAAGGCGCTTCGCCGCTGCCCTTGACGGCTTCGGGCGGATCGCTCTTCTTGATGCCGTGGGCAATGAAGTTCACCACGTCCAGGCGGGTCACGCCCTGCTGGTGGAGGTAGTAGACGGCGTGCGAGTCCTTCTCACCGAAGATCGCGACCAGCACGTTGGCGCCGGTGACTTCCTTCTTGCCGTTGCCGGTGGACTGCACATGCATGATGGCGCGCTGGATGACGCGCTGGAAACCCAGGGTCGGCTGGGTGTCGACATCGTCGGTACCCGCCACCTGTGGCGTGTTGTCCTTGATGAAGTTGGTGAGCGACGCCCGCAGGTCGTCGACGTTGGCCGAGCAGGCGCGCAGAACTTCCGCGGCGCTCGGGTTGTCCAGCAAAGCGAGCAGCAGATGCTCCACGGTGATGAACTCGTGGCGCTGCTGCCGGGCCTCGACGAAGGCCATGTGCAAGCTGACTTCCAGTTCCTGGGCAATCATGTGATTTCCTTTTGCCTTGCTGTAAATAAGTTCTCAGATGGGTTGGAGCTTGCGCAATTCAACAGGTTCACGCAACTGGTTCGCTGACACATTGCAGCGGATGCCCCGCCTGCTGTGCGGCTTCCATCACCTGATTGACCTTTGTGGCGGCCATGTCGCGGGAATAGACCCCACACACGCCCCGGCCATCGAGGTGGATCTTGAGCATGATCTGGGTCGCGGTTTCGCGGTCCTTGCTGAAATATTCCTGCAGCACGACGATCACGAACTCCATCGGCGTGTAGTCGTCGTTCAGCATCACCACCTGGTACATCTGGGGCGGCGCAGTTTTCTGCGGCCGGCGCTCCAGGACGACCGAATCTCCGTCATCCCCGGCCGGTTTCTGCGCCGGTGGGGTGTTAGGAGTCTTGGGAATTCTCGTTGCCATGAAAAAGATTCTATAGAGCGTGCAAGCACCGTGCCGGCGCAAGCAGACTTGGTGACGCATATTCGACAAATCAAGAGGCTTGCGTCGTGTGCGACAGCACAAAACGCATAAAAAAACCGGCGAGCTGCCGGTCTTTTATATATTGCGCAGAACCGGCCCGCGGGGCGCCTGCAGTTTTCGGCCGGGAGGCCGGGTTGCGGGGGGCAGATCGGGCGGCAAGGCGTCGATTTCCTCGTCCGTGAGTTCGCGCTCGGGCACTTCCTGCACGTGGACGGCCACGGGAGGCGGCAGCGGGATTCGCGGCGGTTCCGGCAGGCGGGCGGAAGGCGAAGCAGGAGCCGGCGGCCTGGGTCTGGGCGCCGGTGCGGGCGCGGGCCCAGGCGCAGGCGCTTCACGCCGTGGCAGGGGCAGTGGCGATTCGGACAGCAAGGCACGCCATTCGGCCAGCCGCCGGGCATCCTGCTCCGACTGCCAGCGCTGCTGCTCCTGCAGTTGCTCCTTCCAGCGCTCCGCCTGCTTGCGCCCCAGGAATTCGAGTTCGGTCCTGGCGGCCTGCTGCATCCACTGCGGCAGGCACAGCATGGCGTGTTGCAGATCCCGCTGCGCTTGCTCCCGGGCGTGCTCGAAGGCTTCCCGCTGCTCCTCCAGCTGCCTGCGAAAACTGCGTGCGCAACCCCAGGCCCCCAACACGCCGCCCAACACACCGACCAGGAGGCACCCCAGCAGGAGCCCGAGAGAGAGATGTGTCATCGGGACGCGTCTCCCTCGGCATCCCATTTCCGCAGGAGATCGAGCGGAATGGCATCGACCACCTGCGAGAAGCGCTTGCCGACCATGCGCTCGGCCTGGAGAAGCAGCACGGCGACCGGGCTGCTCGGCTCGTGGTGTTCGAACCACTGGCGCGCGGTGCGAATGCGCTGAAGCGCGTCCTCTCGCATCGAGACGCCGGAATCCGTGAAACCGGCTGGCCCAGGCACCGCGGAATCTTCGGGGGAACCTTGCACCGCCCCGGGCACGTTCCCGGCGGACGCCTCGACAGGGTCGAATGGCGCCAGCAAGCGCGTGAGCGCCTGCAGCGGCGGTGCGTCCTGCCCCAGGTGCGCCGCTGCCCATGCCGCGATCTGCCCCAAGGTGCGTGACGCAGCCGCGAGCTGACGCACGGGCGCCTCGGGGTCGTCGACCGAAGACCGGTGCAACTGCGCCAGTTGCTGTCCGACGGACTCCGGACTCGGCGCGTCGAGCGGGCGCGGCACCGCTCCTGCACGCTCGACCTCGCGCACGCTCAGATACCTCGCGGCATTGGCCGCCACCACGATCTCGCGGACATCGCCGAGCAGGCCCTCGGGATCGGCCAGCGCGGCCAGGGCGTTGGCACGCACGGCCGGATCGCGCTCCCCTTCGATCAGCAACTGCGGATGGACAGCGTCGGGCCAGGCCTGGAGCACGGCAGCCAGCCCGGCCAGCGACTGCGCGAGCCCCGTCGCCTGGGCGAGCCGGGTGCGGGCACGGCAAAGCCAGACGAACAGCGTGATGTCCCGCGTGCGCAGCAGCAGGCGGCGGCAATCGCGCTCGATCTCGGCCCAGTTCGGCGCCTCGGGCGTCCCGACGAAGGGGCCGTATTGCGCGTCGCCGCGCGGAGACATGCGCGACAGCAACACCGCGTACTCGGCGTCGTACTCGAGGCTGGGTCCGCAAGGTGCTTCGGCGCTGAAGGGCTGCAAGCCGTCGGCGCCCCCTTCGGCCCCTGCGTGCGAAGAAGACAAGTCGGGCGCGATGGCCCCTGAAGCGGAATGCGTGGCGAGGGTCATGGGGTCTGCGTCTGGAAAGTCAGCGGGCGGCGCGCGCGTCGTGGTTGTTGTCGTTGTCGTTGCGGTAACGCGAGCCGATGTATTGCTCGGGCTCGAACACCATGCCGACGGTGTAGCCCGGGGATGTCGCGGCACCACCGGCGCCGTCGCGCGGCCGCAGCGCGCCTTCGGAACCGCCGAGCCACGTGGACCAGCCGAGCTTTTCGGTGTCATCGAGCCGCGCGGGCGGCGTGCTGTCGTTGCGAACGCGCAGTTCCACCTCCCAGACGAATTCGTAGCCGACGAATCCGCGCACCCATTCAACGAGCGAAGCCAGGTCCTGCCCCTGCGGCGTGAAGCGCAGGTATTGCGTGAGGCTCAGCGGGCCCAGCACGAGCCTGAACTTGTTCTGCCGGTCGGCCACGACCTCCCCCGCGATCGCCCCGACGCCCATGACGCTGGAAGCCCGAGCCCGCCCCAGGTGGCTCTGGTCTTCCTCGTCGATGCGAATCCAGTGCAGCACGAACTCCTGCAATTGCACGGGCACCGCGAAGAAGCGCGCCAGCGTCGCGGCCAGGCCGTCGGGGTTGCGGGCCTCGCGGCTCAGATGGGTCGACGCGGCAAGCCGCGCATGCGCCGGCAGGACCGAATCGCGGATCTCCAGCGGATCGTGCCCCGTCAGGCGCGCGATGTAGCCGCTGAAGGCCTCGTCCTCCATGCGGTCGAGCCCCGCCGCCGCCTGGCTCTGGGCCCACGCCCGGTACATGTGCGTCAGGTAGCGGTGGTGGAACAGGTCCAGAAAATCCGCGAGCGTGCTGTCGTTGCTGTTCTCGGTGCGGTCGCGGACCAGTTCCGTGTAGTGAATCGGCAGCGGCCCGTTGGGGCCCAGCAGGCCCAGGCCGTAGACCCGCACCATCGGAAGCGCCGGGTTGTTGCCCGCGCGCGGACTGGCGTCACCGGGCACGCGGGGCTCCGATTCGCCCGGCAGCACGGCCCCTGCGATTTCACGCGGCGCAAAAATCAGGGCGGCGGCCTGCCCCAGCCTGAAAGGCTCCTGCTGCGGCCGACTGGCCCGTCCGATCGGTGGTTGCTGCAAATGCGAGGCGCCGAAGCGCCGCAGCAGCGCGAGGAAGCCGAACTTCCAGGGCGCCTTGCGCAAACGCCCGAGCGCCTCTTGCAAGGCCGGCCTGGTATCGACCGTCATCGGGGAGCGCCTTCGTCGCCGTGGTCTTCGCTGGCGCGGGCCGAGCCGATGCGGATGTGGCTGTCCGGCGAAAGGTCGTGGTGTTCGCGCCGCGTGAGGCTGGGCAACGGCGCTCTGGCGTCGCGGGCCAGTTCGGGCGCGAACAGGCCCAGTACATCGTCGGCTTGCTCCGCGTCGAGCAGGCCCGAACTCACGAGCGGCTCGAAGTCGTCGATGAGCCGGTCGATCGCCTCGGGGGGCTGCAGGATGTCGCGCAGCAAGGCATAGGGCTGCGCCTGCTCGCGAAGCTCGTCCAGCGTGGGTGCGGGCTCGGCGCCTGAAGACAGAAAACCCTCCCAGTCGGTACGGCCCGAAAGCTGGTCGGGGTCGCGCACGACGCGGACGAATTCGTCGTGAAGTTCGTCGAGCAGGGGGACGCGACGCTCGGATGCCGGGACCGGGTTCGCAAACGACGCCGCCGACGCCACCGACGCCACCGGCGCGACGCGCGGCGCGGGCCGTTGCGGCTCGCCCAGCAGCTCCGACAAGACCTCCGCCGTCGGGCGCGACTGTGCCCGGGCCATGCCGAGCATGCCGAAGGGGTCGGCCTGCATATCGGCCTCGGGGTCGAGGCTGCCGCTCTCACCGCCCCGCACGGCAAGGTCGCGCAAGTCGAATTGAGGCGCAGCGCTCGCCACGGGGCGTGCCGGCTCGACCACCACCGGCCCGCCCTTGATCGCCCCGCCCTCCCCGGACTCCACCACGAACCGCAACAAGCCCAGCTCGAGCGTGTCCCCTGCCGCAATGGGCACCACGAGGCCGGCCCGGACACGCTTGCCGTTGAGCGCGCACATGAGCACATGGCTGCCGTTCAGCAGTTGCCATCCTCCGGCCGTGTCGCTCCAGGCGATGCGGCACAGGTTGGCCACGCGCCATTGGGCTTCGCTCTGGCGTTCGCCGCACAGCTGAAGCGCGTCGGCCACACCCCTGCCCGCGGCGGGAATCAGGATGGCCCCGTCGCGCACGTCTCCACCGCTGTGCGTGAGTCGCAGGCGCAAGGACAGCACCTCGCCGTCGTCGAAGCGAAATTCCTCGGCGTTCATGGTGCACCGCCCCACAGCTTCTGCAGCCTGTTGGCCGCCCCGACGAAACGCCCCTCGGCGTCCTGCTGCCAGAACGCACTTTCAGAGCGCGGGCCGAGCAGGCGCCGGGGCCAGTCCGGCCAGGGGAGATAGCGAACGCCATGCAGATGCGCCGCCGGATCGTTTCCGGGCGCGGGGCCCGCCCATCGATCGAGCGCGGCTTGCATCCGCTGGTGGTGCCGCTCCTCGCCGCCTTCCGACTGCGCGCGGCCTTCCCGCAATTGCTCGCGCCACAGTGCGCTCACCGTCTGCTCCAGCGCCTGAAGCTCGGCAGCCCCGTCGGCACGGGTGTGACGGGCAACGGCGCGGGCGAGCCAGAACTGCCAGTCGAGCGGTTGCCGCAGTTGCGCCTCGAAGTGACTTTGCGCCCACCGTGCATGCGCCAGCTGGTAGACCAGCACCGGCCAGTGACGCCCCACCTTGTCGATCGACGGCGCGATGACGCCCAGCACGAAACGCCGCGGCGCAAAAGCCAGCGTACCGGGCGGCAGCACAAAGGCGACCGGCACGGCCACCGCCCGCGCGGTAACGTCCGCGCCCGCGTTGCGGCTCTGCTGCGCCAGCCACGGCATCCAGGCTTCCGACTCGCCGTGGCGCACCCCGCTGCGCACGAAGTCGGCATGGCCCGGCAGCTTGCCCCAAATGGCGGGCGGTGTGACGTGCCAGGAGGCAACCCACTGTCTCCACATGGGTCAGGAGGCCCTGCCCGGGCAGCGGAAGCCCTTGAGCACGTCGCTGCCGAGCGGGTTGGGCTGGCTGCCGGAATTGATGTCGATCAGAGCCTTGCGCCCGTCGAACGAATACTCCACGCTCAAGCGCCCCGGCGTCGCGGTGTTCACGATGCGCCCCTTTTCGAGCAAGCGGAACAGCGCCCACGGCCCGCTGGTCAACAGGGTCGAGGTTGGCCCCGAGATGCGCGGATTGGCCGTGAGCTCCGCCATCGCACCGCCGCGCGGACCGGGCCAGTTGACGGCAAAGGCCTGCACCGGACCGTGAACGTAGCGCTGTCCTTGCCCATCGATGTCGATGATCAGGTCGGTGATGCTGGGCTCGAGCTCGAGCACGCGCAGATCCATCTTCCACGCCAGCTTCTTGCCGCCTGCATCACGGAAGAACAGGTCGCGTATCTGTTGGGCCCGGTAGAAGGCGTCGAGGCTCGGGCCGCTCTGGGCCAGCAGCTTGAGCAGTTCACCCAGCAGCGTGGGCCCCGTGGTCGCGGGCATGAGCGCCGGCGCGGAGCCGGCGGTGGCTGTGGCGGTGGGTGCGGCGTCGGCGCCGACCATGGCGTTCGCGGTGTTCGGGTCCTTGTAGCGCCAGGGGCGCACGCTGGTGTCGACGTAGGGCGCCAGGTATTTGCTGAAGAACTCGTCGGCCGCGCCGCCCACGGCGAACACCAGAGTGAAGTCTTCGATGGAGGCGTCCTGCGCCGTCGCGGCGAGCGGGTAGCGCCCCTCCACGCCGCGCTTGCAGGGCTCGCTCACCTGCATGGCCATCAAGCCCATGATGCGGTCGAGCTGCAGTTGCGCCTGGTTGCGCAGGATGCCGGTCGAGCCCTGCACCACCTTGTCGCCGCCGCTGGTGGCGAGCGCGGTCAGCACCTCGCGAAAAGGCGCCGGGAGTTTCCCGGCCTCCAGCTTCAAACGCGCGCCGATCTCGGTGCCGCCGGGTGGCAGGCTGCCGGCGACGAGCGCCGTGTCGGCCACGACCAGCAGGGTGTAGAACTCGTTCACGAGACCCGAGATGGTCTCGAGTCCGGGCTTGGCACCCGTAGTGCCCATGCTGCCCGCGCCGATGTCGGGCTGGCCCGTGACGACTTCGCGCAGCGCGGCGAAACGGTTGTCGACGACCTGCTTCTCGAGCCGTTCTTCCGGGCGGATGCCCAAGTTCCTGCCGAGGGCGCTGGTCTGTTTGTTGAGCTCGTCGCTGGCCTTGTCGAGAAAGCCCTTTTCTTCCTGCGCGCGAACGACCAGCGGACGCGACAACGTGGTCTCGCGCGCGGCGGCGCGGGCCAGCCGCGCGAGCGGTGAATCGGGTGCGGCGAACTGCCGCAGAACGCTCAGGTCGAACCCCAGGCTGGTGCCCGTGGTGTCGCTGCCGCTGACCGTGCGAATCGACTCGAGAAACGACTCCCAGTTCTGTGCATATTCATTGAGGTACTGGCGACGGATGTCCTCGAGCAAGGGATCGTTCTGCAGCTTGCGCGCAGCCTCGTCCACCAGTTGGCCCGCTTTGGACGACGCGTCTCCCGCGAACGCGACGGTCCCGTTGCCGCGCCCCATCACCCAGGCGTCGTCATCGAGTGCCCGCCCCACGAACTCGGGCATACGCTTGTTGAAGACGTCGTGATAGCCGTCGTACGTGAAGAGACCCGGCACGCCCTTCTCGAGCGGCAACCCGCCCGCGCGCGAGAACACGGTGCCCGCCTGCGGCCCCACCGCGCGCACCAGCGTGAACTCCTGCGGCGCCTCGAATTGCATCGCCGCCTTGGCGCGCTCGTACACGCGCTGCGTCGACGTGTTACTGTTGAGGAATTCCTGCACCGAACGCACCAGCGCCTCGTTGGGCAGCGAGGCCGACTGCACCGGCCGCTCGCCGGAAAACAGCGCCGTCACATGCCCCACCATCGAGGCGCGGCCGCCGAAGGCAGCGGCGCTGTCGGCGTTCTCCCAGTCCTTGAGCACCCAGTTGCGAACGTCGCGCGCGCCGCCCTTCATGTAGCGGTCCTTGTCGTGCAGGAGCTTGTAGACACGCAGGGTTTCGTAGGCGGTCTTGGCGTCGCCGTCTTTCATGCTCTGCGCGAGCACGGCCTCCATGCGATTCAGGATGGTCGGCAGCAAGGTGTGATCCTGCAATTGCGCGTAGGCGTCGCTCGTCGCCGCCAGCACCGGGGGCACCGAGTACAGGCCGTAGAGAAAACTGCCCGGCGGATTGTCGATGTCGAGCCCTGGATAGCCCGGCAGCTCGCGCGCGCCATTGAGCACGTCGGGTACGCCCGCGGGCTTGAAACTGGCGAACAGCGCGCGAACCTGGCCCGTGAGCACTTCGGCGCGCTGGCCCACGACCGACAGGTATTGGCGGTTGTTGCCGAAGCTCAGCGCGAGTGCCCCGGCCAGCCAAAGAAAGATCACCACGGCCAGCGCATGCCCCGTGAGGCGCAGCAGCCGGAAGCGGAACTCCCAGCGCAGGTTGGGCCGAACCAGATGCGCCTCGGGAATGATCACCTTCGTCAGCAGGTCCTGGAGAAAGAAGCCCTGTTGCGCGCGGGTGGGGGCCGTCTTGACGGACGCCGCCTCGCTCGGCGAGGCGCTCGCCAACCCTCCCGTCGACAGGCCGAGGCTGCGCCACAGCCGTTGCAGCAGCGTGCCCGGATCGGCTGCAAGGTCGACATCGGCCTGTGCGCCGCTCGTGAAATAGACGCCGCGCAGCGTGTCGTGCAGCTGGGTTTTGTCGAAGCGCGAGGCGAGAAAAATCTCGTCGAGCATCGGCACCAACGGCACGGCGAGCCCGGCCAGTTCCTGAGGCAGCGCGAACAGGCGCTTGCGGCGGTCGACATCGAACTCTTCATTCAAGCGCGAGCGCAAGCCGGCGGCGAGCCGATCCTTGAGCAACGCGAGTTCGGTACCCACCTGCGTGCGCAGGACTTCACGGCCTTGTGCGGCAGCCCGCGAACTCTTCATGCCGTGGAACGGCAGCGTGAAGCCCCAGGCCTGCGTGCGCCCTTCACTCGTGAGCGACTGGCAGTACTCGTTGAAACCGCGCAGCAGGTCCATCTTGGTGATGACCACGTACACGGGGAAACGGATACCGAGCTCCTGCCGCAGATCGGCCAGCCGGTCGCGCACCATGCCCGCGTGCTCGGAGCGCTCCGCGTCGGTCATGGTCAGGATTTCGGCCGCGTTGAGCGTCACGATCACGCCGTTGAGCGGGGCGCGCGTCCGATGCTTGCGCAGCAACCCCAGAAACCCTTGCCACTCGACCGGGTCGGTGACGGGGTCGCTCTCTTGCGTGGTGTAGCGACCCGCCGTGTCGATCAGCACGGCTTCGTTGGTGAACCACCAGTCGCAGTGAAGCGTGCCCCCCGTGGACTTGAACACCGTGCGCTTCGATGCGTTGCCCATCTGCCGCGCGAGCGGAAACTGCAACCCGGCGTTGAGAAGCGCGGTGGTCTTTCCCGCCCCGGGGCTGCCCAGGATCATGTACCAGGGCAGTTCATACAGGTAGCGCTTGCCTTCGAACAGCCGGCGCAAGCCGCCACGGTCGCGCAAGCCCTTGAGCTGTGCCAACGCGCGCTGGACCGCGGCCGTGACTGTCTTCAGTTCTTCCTTCGCGGTGTCGTCCTTGCCCTTGTCCTGGCCGAAGCTCAGGAACCTGGCAAGCAGATCGTCGTTGTTGCGCAAGGCCTGCCACAAGCGATAGAGCCAGTAGAGCGCGCACAGCAGAAGCACCACGCCGATGACCGTTGCGCGCACCCACAGCGGCGCGAGCGGTCGGGCCACGCCTATGGCGAGCAGGGGCCCCGCGTGCCAGACCAGCAGGCAAAGCGCCGCCACGCCGATCAGGCTGTACGGCCCCGACACCAGCCAGAAGATGCCGAGCACCAGCAGCAAGACGATGAAAGTCACGCGCACGCCGACCGACGCCAGCGGGCGCAGCCCGTCCACGGCGAGCAGCGGGCCGACGAACCAGATCGCCAGCGCCAGCAGCACCATCGCGAGAAAGGCGAGCATCTGCCGCGAGAAGAGGAATGCCAGGAACTGTTTGAGGTATTGCATGAAAGCTCTCCGACCTGCCTCTAGCGGCCTGGCACGGGCTGGGACACCTTGGGCACCGACACGGAATTGGTGGCGTCGCCCTGCGTGACGACGATGTCGACCCGACGATTCCTGGCGCGCCCGGCAGCCGTTGCGCTGTCGGCAATCGGCGCGGTGTCGCCGCGTCCTTCCGTGCGAATGCGCGTTGCCACCACGCCCTTGGACAGCAGCACGGCAGCCACGGCGGCCGCGCGCTTTTCGCTCAGCACCTGGTTGTTGGGAAACTCACGGGTCTTGATGGGCTGGTTGTCCGAGTGCCCCGTGATCTGCACGGAGCCGGTGACCTGGTTGATCTCGTCGGCCACCTTGCCCAGCACCGGCAGGATCCGCGCATTCAAGCGGGCCTGCCCCGGCACGAACATGTCGTCGCCCTTGAAGGTGACGGCGCTGCGGCGATCGTCTTCTTCCACGCTGACGGTTCCGCGCGCGATTTCCGGCGCCAGCAGTTCTTTCAGGCGCAGGGGCTTGATGGGAGGCGCCGGCGGCGTGGGCGGTGGGTGCATCCGGCCGATGGCCGCGATGCGCTGCTCCACGTCCGCGCTCATTCGCAGCAACTGATATTTGTACCAGGCAAAGAGACCGAACAGCACCAGCGTCAGCAACGACACCGTGACCCACACCGGCACGCTGCGCAACAGACGGAACTTGCCGGCCCCGACGCCCCGCCAATGCGGCGACAGGTCCTGCGGCACATCGCCACGCGCCGTGCCCAGCAGGACGAACAGCCGATGGCGAACTGTTTCGAGTTGGCGGCGCCCGTTGGCCGCGGTGCTGAAGCGCCCTTCGAAGCCCAGTCCGAGGATCTGGTACATCAGCTCGAGCAGATCGATGTGCTCCTGCGGGCTGGCGGCCAGCCGTCCGACCAGCAGGAAGAATTTGTCGCCGCCTTTCGTGTCGCCGTGGAATTTCGCCGCCAGTTGCTGCCCGGCCCAGATGCCGGCCTCCCCGCCCTTGCCGCCTCCCCACTCGGTGCTGTTGGCCGCCTCGTCGAGCGCGGTGCAGAGCGAGTAGCTGGCCGCAACCACGTGTTCATGGCGAACCTGTGCGTTGCTGCAGATCGCCTGGAAACTCGCGACTTCGCGTTCGAGCAGGCGGTGGAACAACGGCACGCCCTGGGTGCCGAGCGTCGCAGGCATGTCGGCCAGCGCACGCAGCAAAGGCTGGGCCGCTTCGAGCAAAGGGTTCTGCGCGGCGACGATGGCGGCAAGCCGCTCCTGCGCCGGGGGCTCGGGCACCAGCCCCGGCTCAGGCGACACACTTTCGTCGACCTGAGCGTCACCCGGTTGATCGTCATGAGGCTCTTGCGTGCCACCGTCTCCGGGGGCATCGTCGAGTTCTTTTTTGTGGAGCATGGGCGCGTTAGGAAATGAATGAAGTCGGGCGGAGCGAAAAGACGGCAAGCCCCATCGCGCACCGTGCTCGGAGCTGTTGTTGACGTGGCATCACTTTTCCCGCACGCCCCAAAGCTCCATGCGCAAGCCGGGGAACTCGCCCGCGACGTGAAGCGCAAGACCGCCGTGCTTCACCATGTGCTCCCACAGCGGCCCGCGCGGATCGATCTGGAAATAGACAAAGCCCGCGTTGAAGGGAATCTGGCGCGGCGGCACCGGCAAGGTCTGCAGCGGAATGCCGGGCAGGTGCGAGCGGATGAGTTCGGCAAGCCGATCGCTGGGGCCGACCTTGCAACTCGCAGGAAACTGGCTGGCCAGCAGATCGGGAGGTGTGTGGGCCGCCACCGCGAACACCAGGCTCGAAAAGCCCTGCAGCTCCGACGGTTCGACGCTGGCCACCCGCACACCGTTGGCGCGCTGGGCCAACGGAATGCTCTGCGCGCTGCGCACCAGCACGTCGTTGAGCAGTGCCTGCACGTCGCCCATGAGTCCCCTGAAAGAAAGATAGGGATCGATGTGCTGATAGGCCGGATGCGGACTGGGCCGGCGCGTGGTTGCCCGCACAAAGGTGGCCAGCTCTCCGCCCAACGTGCGAAGCGCCGTATAGAGCACCTCCGGAGAGGTCTCGCGAACGCGCAGCCAGTGCTCCAGCAAGGGCTCGTAGCGATTGAGGATCTGCAGCAGCAGGAAGTCGGACACCTCGGCGGCCTCGCTCGATTTGCCGTCGTTGCCGCTGAGCCGTGCCGCCAGCGACTGCGCGCGCAGACGGCACAGGCCGTGCAGGTTGGTGATCCAGTCGGCCAGCAACGGGCTCGCGCCGTAGCCGTTGACTGGCGGAATCAGATTCGGGTCGATCGCGATGCTGCCGTCGGAGCGCAGCACCGTGACTTTGGCGAGCGGCAGCCCGATCCACGCATCGGTGAGTTCCCGCTGCGGCAGCAGGCGCAAACGCAGCCGGGACAGCTGTACCGTTTTCGGCCCCTGCCCGATGGAGTTCGCGTCGCGCAGTTCGGTGTCGAACACCGAAAAGCGCGCCAGCGATGCCGAGGATGCGGCGGCATCGTCGAAGCTGGTCTCCTCGCCGTTGGGCGTGCGAATGGGCACCGCAAGATGAATGACCTGCTCGAGGTGCTCCGGCAGGATGGTGAGCGGCGCGGGTGGCACGGTCTGCCCCGGCGCATCGAACGGCGTGCCGTCGGCGAAGATGCCCGCGGCGCTGGCAAGCACGAGCTTGCCCAGCGAAAGCGATTCCGCGTCGATGCTGTAGTGGTTGAAGCCCCAGTAAAAGGGGCTGAGCGAGGCGGTGCGCTTGTGCGCGAGATGCTCGAGGTAGCGCTCCTGCTGTTGGAACAGCTGTGGACGAAGAAACAGTCCTTCGCTCCAGGCGACTTTGTTGTACCAGCTCATGGATTCGGTGTATGTGCTTGCGAGCCGTGGACTTATTTGAGGGGAGTGAGCTGGATGCCCTTGGCCTGCAGGCCGATCTGCAACGTGACCTTGTTGGCCGGCAGCACGGACCTGTACCAACTGGCTTCAGGCGCGGGGTCGATCTTCTGGACGGCGCGCCAGTCGGCTTGCGCCAGTTCCCGGTAGCCCGCGATGACGCCGATGGCGGCAATGTCGGGATGCGACTTGCGCCGGATGGTCTTGACCTCGCCGGGCCGGAGGATGAATTCGTCACGAACGAGCAGGTCGGCACCGATCACGGCCTTGTCGTTGCTGTTCAGGGAAAAGTAGTCGGCCGACTCGAAGGTGCCTTCGGACTTCAGCTCGTAGAGGCGCACGAGGATCGGGGCCGCCCTGCCCTTGTCGTCCGGGTTGACGCCCGCGTCCGCGGTGATGGTGATGTCGAGCTTGGTCTGCTCTCTCGGGTACGAGAACTGGGCGTGCGAAGGCTGCGCCGTGGCCAGCACGAGTGCGAGCGCCGTCATCCATCGTGGACCAGACACATTGAAGACCATGTTGAAGAAGAAGAGCTGCAGTCGATCGAAAAGGTCGGCGCCGGACCATGCGGCGTGACGTGGCACGCCACACGGCCCGAAGCCGAGAAACCCTGGAAGTAGCCAGGGACCGAGCAAGCTGCTCAGGACTCCTTGTTGCCCTTGATGTCGTAGCCGGCCGTGACCGCGCCGCCGCTGCCGCCTTGTGCGTTCTGCACCGAGTACTCTTGCTTGATCTTGGAGAACGACAGGCGCACGCGCTCCTTGACACGCATTTCGTCGGAGTTCGAACCGAAAGGCTGGATCGCGGTGATGATCACGTCGGAGAACGTGAACTTGAGGTACTCGAGCGGGTTGCCGCCGGCCTTGCGGACCGTGAGCTTCGCTTCCTGCACGTGCTTGCCGGTCAGGCAGTACTTCATGAGGTTGGGACTCGATCGATCGACGAAGTGGTCGAACTCGAGGTCTTCCACCGTGGCCTTGCCGGCGCCACCGCCCGAGCCGGCATGCATGGTCGATTCCTGGAAGGCTTTCCAGTTGAACGCCAGCACCTCGATTTCGTTCTTGTGATCGGAGTCCTGCGACTCCCCTTCGATGCCGTTGATCTTGAGAAAAATGTCTTGAGCCATAAAACCCCCTGAGTTTGGTTTTGTCGATGTGTGACGGTTTCTTTGGGCGCTCTTGTCGGCGCCTCCAACGATTCTTCGGGTGGCATCTGTGCGCCACTTCCTTGAACTGTTCAGCTGGCGCGGTTCAGGCTGCTTCCTTGAGCGAAGGCAGCTTCGCGACGAGGCGCAGCGACACGGTCAGGCCCTCGAGCTGGAAGTGCGGACGCAGGAAGAACTTGGCGCTGTAGTAGCCGGGGTTGCCCTCGACGTCTTCCACCACCACTTCGGCCGCGGCCAGCGGCCTGCGGGCCTTGGTTTCCTGCGAGGAGTTGGCGGGGTCCGCATCGACGTAATGCATGATCCATTCGTTGAGCCAGCGTTGCATGTCCTCGCGCTCCTTGAACGAGCCGATCTTGTCGCGCACGATGCACTTGAGGTAGTGCGCGAACCGGGTGCTCGCGAACAGGTAGGGCAGCCGCGCCGACAGATTGGCGTTGGCCGTCGCGTCGGGGTCCATGTACTCCTGCGGCTTCTGCACCGACTGTGCGCCGATGAAGGCGGCGTGGTCGGTGTTCTTGCGGTGCACCAGCGGAATGAGCCCGGCCTTGGCCAGCTCGGCCTCGCGGCGGTCGGAGATGGCGATCTCGGTCGGGCACTTCATGTCGAAGCCGCCGTCGTCGGTCGGGAAGGTGTGGCACGGCAGGTTCTCGACCGTGCCGCCCGACTCCACGCCGCGGATCATGGTGCACCAGCCGTACAGCTTGAAGCTGCGGTTGATGTTCACAGCCATGGCGTAGGCCGCGTTGCTCCACACGTAGTTGCGGTGATCGGCACCTTCGGTTTCTTCTTCGAAATCGAACTCGTCGACCGGATTCGTCTTGGCGCCATAGGGCAGGCGCGAGAGGAAACGCGGCATGGCGAGACCCACGTAGCGCGAGTCCTCGGTGTTGCGCAGCGAGTTCCAGGGCGCGTGCTCGAGGTTCGAAGTGATCTTGGCCAGGTCACGCGGATTCGCGAGTTCTTGCCAGGACTCCATGCCGAGCAGCGAGGGAGCCGACCCTGCGATGAACGGTGCATGCGACGCCGCGGAAACCTTCGCGATGGCGCCCAGCAGCTCCACGTCGGGCGGCGTGTGGTCGAAGTAGTAGTCGGCCACCAGGCAGCCGTACGGCTCGCCGCCGAGCTGGCCGTATTCTTCTTCGTAGATGCGCTTGAAGATGGGGCTCTGGTCCCAGGCGATGCCCTTGTGCCGACGCAGCGTGCGGCGCACTTCGTCCTTGGACACGTCCATGAAGCGGATCTTGAGCTTCTCGTCCGTCTCGGTGTTGTAGACCAGGTGGTGCATGCCGCGCCAGGCCGACTCGACCTTCTGGAACTCGTCCTTGTGCAGCACGAGGTTGATCTGCTCGGACAGCTTGCGGTCGATCTCGGCAATGATGGCTTCGATGCTGCTGTAGGCATCGTCGGTCATGGTCGCGGCGTTGACGAGCGCCTGTTCGGCCAGCGTGCGCACGGCCGCCTCGACGGCATCACGCGCCTCGTCCGTCTTGGGCTTGAACTCCTTGTCGAGCAGCGAGGCGAAGTCGGAAGGGTTGGACGAGAGCGCCGTCTCGGGCGCGTAGCGCACTGGAACGCTGAGTGTGTTCATGGGCAGGTTCCTTGCTGTGGTTTCACACGGCCGCGTCGGTGGCGGGGGCTTCGTTGACGGTGTCGGCGCGCGGCTTGGGCGCCTGCGCCAGCGACTTCATGAGGGCGGGGTCCTGCAGGAGCTTGTTGACCAGGCCTTCGGCACCGGCCTTGCCGTCCATGTAGGTCTGGAGGTTGGCGAGCTGCGTGCGTGCTTCGAGCAGGCGACTGAGCGGCTCGACCTTGCGGGCCACGGCGGCGGGAGAAAAGTCTTCGATGCTCTCGAAGGTGATGTCGACCATGAGCTGCCCCTGCCCCGTCAGGGTGTTGGGCACGGCGAATGCCACACGCGGCTGGATGGCCTTCATGCGCTCGTCGAAGTTGTCGATGTCGATCTCGAGGAACTTGCGATCGGCAACCGGCGGCAATGCCTGTGTTGGCTTGCCGGAAAGGTCGGCCAGCACGCCCATGACGAAGGGCAGCTCGATCTTTTTTTCCGAACCATAGATTTCCACGTCGTACTCGATCTGCACGCGTGGTGCCCGATTGCGGGCGATGAACTTCTGACTGCTGTTGTTGATTGCCATGAAAACTCCCTGCTGAAAAACGACGGAACAAGAGACGGATGCCTGCACTGAAGGCGGCTCAGTGGTTTGAAAAAATCACGCGTATTCGGTATGGCAGACGATGCCCCCTCCCCCCTGCAACCCTTGATCTCCGGTGTCACGGGCCTCTACGTCGACGGACATCCGGGTGACCGTTCGCCGCTCCTGCAAGGCGCCGAGCCATTGCCGCGAAAGCACGGGCAGCAGGTGCTGCTCGATGAAGCCGATCAGGCGGCGCGCGCCGGTTTCGTGCGTCCCGCATCGATCGATGACTTCAGCGACGAGCGCAGGCGAGTAGCGAAGCGCGATGCCGTGCTGGGCATTCATGCGGTCGACCACGCGATCCAGGTGCAGTGCAACGATGTCCCCCAGCGCACTCTCCGCCAGGGGCAGATAGGGAACGACCGACAGGCGCCCGAGAAAGGCCGCGGGGAAAACTTCGCGAAGCAGGGGCTGCAATTCCGTGCGCAGCACGTCGACCGAGGGAAGCAGCACCGGGTCTTCACAAAGGCTCGCGATCAGCGCCGACCCCGTGTTGCTGGTCAGCAGGATGGTGGTGTTGCGAAAGTCGATATGGCGACCTTCACCGTCTTCCATCGACCCCTTGTCGAACACCTGATAGAAAAGCTCGTGCACGTCGGGGTGGGCTTTTTCGACTTCGTCGAGCAGGATCACGCTGTAGGGCTTGCGGCGCACGGCCTCGGTCAGGACCCCGCCCTCTCCATACCCCACATAACCCGGCGGAGAGCCTTTCAACGTGGAGACCGTGTGCGGCTCCTGGAACTCGCTCATGTTGATGGTGATGAGGTTCTGCTCACCGCCGTACATCGCCTCCGCCAACGCCAGAGCCGTTTCGGTCTTGCCGACACCCGAAGGCCCGACCAGCAGGAACACGCCCACGGGTTTGTTCGGATCGCTCAGCCGGGCGCGCGCAACCTGCACTCGCTCGGCGATGGCGGCGAGCGCGCGGTCTTGGCCGATGACGCGCGCGTCGAGCTTGGACTGAAGGCCGAACACGGCGTCGACCTCGTCTCTCACCATGCGACCGACGGGAATGCCGGTCCAGTCCGCGACGATGGCAGCCACTACAGCCTCGTCGACTTGCGGAAATATCAAAGGTGCCTCCTGCTGGCGCGACGACAGGTCGTGCTCGAGGGCGGTCAGCTGCGCCGAGGGCGCCGAGCCCCCGGCGCAGCTCGCCTCTCTTCCTCTCTCTCCCTCCACGGTTCTCAGTGCGTGGATCTGCTGGACGGCCGTGAGCTCGTCCTGCCACCTCGCTTCATGGGTTGCCAGCTCACGCCGGGCCGCGTCGATCCGCCCATTCGCGTCTTCGGCTCGCAAGGCTCTTGCGTCGCTGCCTTGTGCAACGACACGCTCCTGCGCCAGCAGTGCCAACTCGACCTCGAGGGCGGCGATCTGTTGGCGCAACCGATCGACCACCGGTGGCGGCGAGTGCAGTGACATGGCCACGCGCGCGCAAGCGGTGTCGAGCAGGCTGATGGCCTTGTCCGGCAACTGGCGCGCGGGAATGTAGCGATGCGAGAGCGTCACCGCGGCACGCACAGCCTCGTCAAGGACGGTGACGCCATGGTGCCGGGCAAAGGTGGCCGCGAGACCTCGCACCATCTCGATGGCCGAGGCCTCCTCGGGTTCGGCGATCTGCAATGTCTGGAAGCGCCGGGTCAGTGCGGGATCCTTCTCGATGTGGCGCTTGTACTCGCTCCACGTGGTGGCACCGAGGGTGCGCAAGGTGCCGCGCGCCAGAGCCGGCTTCAGCAGATTCGCCGCATCGCCTGTACCGGCCTGACCACCCGCACCGATCAAGGCGTGGACCTCGTCGATGAACAGAATGACCGGCTGGATCGACTTGCCCGCCTCTTCGAGCAGCGATTTCAGCCTGGACTCGAATTCGCCTCGCATGCTGGCCCCCGCCAGGAGCGCACCGACATCGAGGCTCAGGAGACGCGCATCGCGCAGGGCTGGAGGCACCTGGCCGCCGGCGATGGCCAGGGCGAGCCCTTCGACCACCGCCGTCTTGCCCACGCCGGCCTCGCCGGTCAGCAAGGGATTGTTCTGGCGCCTGCGCAGCAGGATGTCGACCATCGTGCGGATCTCGTGCGCACGGCCGATCACCGGATCGATGTGACCAGCACGCGCGCGTTCGGTCAGGTCGGTGCAGTACCTGGCGAGCGCGGACTTGCCGTCGGGCTGCTCTGCCATGGCCCCGCTGGCTTCTCCCGGCAGCGCGGACGGCAGGCCCGAGCCGTCGTGCGGCCCCTCGGCATCTTCCGGAGAGCCGGAGATGATCGCGGCCAAAGTGTCCACCATCGGGTCCGCGGGAATTCGCTGGAAGGCAGTTGAAATGCCAAGCAGCACGCGGCGCAACTCAGGCGTCTGCACGAGGGCGGCAAGAAGCCAGGCGCCGCGCACGCAACGCCCGCCGTACTCGAGGCTCGACAGCACCCACGCACGCTCGATGGCGGCCTCGATGTGCTGCGAGAAATCGCTCAGCGACGTGGCGCCCGAAGGCAGGCTCGACAGGGCCGCGGCCATGTCTTTTTCAAGGACGTGCGGATCGATCTGGTAGTGGCGGCAGATGCGATGCAGATCGCTGTCGTTGAGCTGCCAGAGCTGATGAAGCCAGTGCGTCAGTTCGACGTAGGGATTGCCTCTGAGCCTGGCAAAGGCCGTGGCCGATTCGATGCCGCGAAACAGCGTGAGGTTGAGCTTGCCGAATAGTGCGCGCCGGGAGATCGTCATCGTGCGATCCATCGCCCCGCAGGCGATGCCGCCGAACCGGCCTTTGCTGCTGTCTTCTTGCCCACGACGCGCTCCCTGAGTGCTGTTGAATGGGCGCGATTCTGGAGCGGCTCAGCGACTGCGCGACAAGCACAGTTTCTACCAATAGTTAAACGCAGAAAGCAGGTGTTTGATCCGTGATGTTTGCCCGATCGCCTCTTTTTTGCCTATTACTTAAGAAGTAATTCCGATGAAAGTGCGAGCGCGCCGGGCAAGAAAAAAAGCCCTTGAATTCCTTTCGGAAAAACAAGGGCTCGATGCGCGACGCCGCAAGGCATCGCATGGCGCTTTGCGCAATTACATGTGGTCGATCATGACCTGGCCGAAGCCCGAGCAGCTCACTTGCGTGGCGCCGTCCATCAGGCGTGCGAAGTCGTAGGTGACCTTCTTGCTGGCGATCGACTTCTTCATCGAGCTGATGATCAGGTCGGCGGCTTCGATCCAACCCATGTGGCGCAGCATCATTTCGGCCGAGAGGATTTCGGAACCGGGGTTCACGTAGTCCTTGCCGGCGTACTTGGGCGCCGTGCCGTGGGTGGCTTCGAACATCGCGACGGTGTCGCTCAGGTTCGCGCCCGGGGCAATGCCGATGCCGCCGACCTGCGCGGCCAGTGCGTCGGACACGTAGTCGCCGTTGAGGTTGAGCGTGGCGATCACGCTGTACTCCGCGGGGCGCAGCAGGATCTGCTGCAGGAACGCGTCGGCGATGCTGTCCTTGACGGTGATGTCCTTGCCCGTCCTCGGGCTCTTGAACTTCATCCACGGGCCGCCGTCGATCAGCTCGGCACCGAACTCCTTGGCGGCCAGGTTGTAGGCCCAGTCACGGAAGCCACCTTCGGTGAACTTCATGATGTTGCCCTTGTGGACGATGGTCACGCTGGACTTGTCGTTGTCGATGGCGTACTGCAGCGCCTTGCGCACGAGGCGCTCGGTGCCTTCGATCGATACGGGCTTGACGCCGATGCCCGAGGTGTTCGGGAAGCGGATCTTCTTGACGCCCATTTCGTCCTGTAGGAACTTGATGAGCTTCCTGGCCTTGTCGCTCTCGGCTTCGAACTCAATGCCCGCGTAGATGTCTTCCGAGTTCTCGCGGAAGATCACCATGTTGGTCTTGTGCGGCTCGCGCACCGGGCTGGGCACGCCGTCGAAGTACTGGATGGGGCGCAGGCAGACGTAGAGATCGAGTTCCTGGCGCAGCGCGACGTTCAGCGAGCGGATGCCGCCGCCCACGGGCGTGGTGAGTGGGCCCTTGATGGAGATCACGTACTCACGAACGGCTTGCAGCGTTTCCTCGGGCAGCCAGACGTCGGGGCCGTAGACCTTGGTCGATTTCTCGCCGGCATAGACCTCCATCCAGTGGATCTTCTTCTTGCCGCCGTAGGCCTTGGCCACCGCGGCGTCCACCACCTTCAGCATCACCGGGGTGATGTCCAGTCCGGTCCCGTCGCCTTCGATGAAGGGGATGATCGGTTGGTCAGGCACATTGAGCGAGTTGTCCGCGTTGACCGTGATCTTCTGGCCTTCGGTCGGAACTTTGATGTGCTGGTAGCTGGACATGAGGGGGTTTGGCTCCGGAGTGGCGTAATTTTGACGAGTGTCAGCGAATTCAGACAGCCACGAGGAATCGCTGTACAGGACGCGAACAAATCGCTGTACATTTTAGACGCAACCCATCAGCGAGGGTTTGTCAACCGGCAGGCCTATGGCCTCGTTAGTGGCAGACCTTCTGCTCGCCGGGAGGCGTTTCCAACCAATTCTCGAATAGAGGAATCTCAATGAGCAAAATTCTCGCAGTCATGATCGCTGGCCTGTTCGCCGCCGGCGCTTACGCCCAAAACCCGGCTGGCATGACCCCCGAACAAGGCAACGCCACCAACAGCAAGTCGCAGCAACGCGCTGAAACCAAGAAGGCTGCCAAGCCTGCTGGTCAGGTCAAGGCTCCGGCCGGCGACGAATCCAAGACGCCCGAAGGCGGCGCCATCGGTGCCGACAAGGCTGCGGCCTCTGGCGAGAAGCGCGCTGAAACCCGCGACCAACGTCGTCGCAACAAGGACGGCAGCATCAAGCGCAAGTCGACCCAAGGCGCCACCCCGAAGTAATTCGGCCAGCCTCGAAAAAAACGCTCCACTGGAGCGTTTTTTTTTCGTCTTTGGCAGACAGATGACTGTCAACCGCGTCACGCAGAGCCCGTTGAATGTCTACCTTCCGCAGGGAGGGCTGTCCAAATCAACGAATTTCAAAGGATTTCTCATGAACAAGCTGCTCGCAGCCCTGATCGCCGGTCTCTTCGCTGCCGGTGCCTTCGCTCAACAAGCCGAACCCACCGCAGCCGCTCCTGCTGCCCCCAAGGTTGCCAAGCACGCGTCCGCCAAGAAGCACGTTGCTGCCAAGAAGCACAAGGTTCGCCACGTGGCCAAGGCCCACACGGCCGCCGCCAAGAAGGTGTAAGCTTTCACGCTCACCGGCAATGCCCGCATCAGCGGGCATTTTTATTGGCATATTTGGTTAAGGCCGGGCCCTGATCCCGCCCTGAAAGAGTTGTCCGATGTTTCAGCGTCTAGCCGCCCTGCTGCTCGTATCCGCGTCCTTCATGATGACCGCGCATGCCCAGCAGCAACCCCAGACCGACCTGCCCCGCACGCAGCTGTCGGTCGGCCTCTACAAGATCGACACGCAGATCGCGCAAACGCCCCAGCAGCGCGAAATCGGCTTGATGTTCCGAAAGGAAATGCCGCAGGCCGAAGGCATGATCTTCGTGTTCGAGCAGCCCGCCACGCAGTGCTTCTGGATGCGCAATACGATCCTGCCGCTGACTGCGGCGTTCGTGGCCGACGACGGCCGCATCGTCAACCTGGTCGACATGCAGCCCATGACCGAGAACTCGCACTGCTCGCTGGAGCCGGTGCGCTATGTGCTCGAAATGAACCAGGGCTGGTTCGCCAAGAAGAACATCAAGAAGGGCGCCAAGCTCGGCGGCGAGTTGTTCGCAGCCACCAAACGCTGAGCGCCTGCTGCCTGAAGCCCGTAAAAAAGCCGACCCTGGGGTCGGCTTTTTCATTGGGGAAACCCCGGGCTCAGCCGAAGTTCTTGGTGGCGAAGTCCCAGTTGGCCAGCTTGGCCAGGAAGGTCTCGACGAACTTCGGGCGCAGGTTGCGGTAGTCGATGTAGTAGGCGTGTTCCCAGACGTCGACCGTCAGCAGCGCGGTGTCGGCGGTGGTCAGCGGCGTGCCGGCGGCGCCGGTGTTCACGATGTCCACCGAACCGTCGGCCTTCTTCACCAGCCACGTCCAGCCCGAACCGAAGTTGCCCACGGCCGACTTCACGAAGGCTTCCTTGAAGGCGTCGTAGCTGCCCCACTTGGCATCGATGGCCTTGGCCAGCGCACCGCTGGGAGCGCCGCCGCCTTGCGGCTTCATGCAGTTCCAGAAGAAGGTGTGGTTCCAGATCTGGGCGGCGTTGTTGTAGATGCCGCCGCTGGACTTCTTGACGATCTCTTCGAGCGTCATCGCTTCGAACTCGGTACCTTTTTGCAGGTTGTTGAGGTTCACGACATACGCGTTGTGGTGCTTGCCGTAGTGGTATTCGAGCGTTTCCTTCGAATACTCGGGTGCCAGCGCGTCGAGGGCGTACGGCAGGGGTGGGAGCACATGTTCCATGGTTTTTTCTCGTGGGTCTGGTTGTGGGAATTGAAGATTCTAGGAAGTAATTATTGAGGTCGCGTCGGACGCGTTCCCGTCACGTCGCCCGGCGTGACGGTCAAGCCGACTTCGCCGTCGGCCAGCCGTGCCACGACGGCGTCACCCGGCGCCAGTTGCCTGGCACTGACGACCGCACGGCCGTTGGCATCCGTGAGCCACGCATAGCCGCGCTGCAAGACCAATGCCGGATCGAGCAGCCGCAGGCGCAGGGCCATGCGCTCCAGGCGATCGTGCCGCTGCGCCACCGCGCGCTCGAGCTTCAATGGAAAGTCGGCCGCCATGGATCGAGGCGCCTGCGCCAGGCGCTCGCGCTTCGATCGCATCGCGTACTGCAGGCGCTGCGCATGGTGCGCCAGCCGAAGTTGCTGACGCGCGACGAGGTTCGACGGACGGCCGAGCCGGCCCGCCGCCTGGTCGAGCCGCTGCCCGAGGACGTCGAGACGGCCACCCAGCGCGTCATCGAGCCGCTCTTCGAGCAGGTCGAGCGCGCCGAGCCACAGGTCGCGCGGTGCGCTGACGAGCTCCGCCGCCGCGGTGGGCGTGGGCGCGCGCAGATCGGCGCAGAAATCGGCGATCGTGAAGTCGGTTTCGTGCCCCACGCCGCTGATCAGCGGCACCGGGCTCTGCACGATCGTGCGCGCCAGGGTCTCGTCGTTGAAAGCCCAGAGGTCTTCGATCGAGCCGCCTCCCCGCACCAGCAGGATCACGTCGACAGCGGGCTCCATTGCATAAAGGGACTGCAGCGCACGGACCAGCTCGCCCGGTGCATTCGCCCCCTGCACCGCCGCGGGCGCGAGCACCACCGGAATGTGCGGCACGCGCCGCCGCAGCGCGGTGACGACGTCGTGCAACGCCGCGGCGCCCAGCGACGTGACGAGCCCGACCGCGCGCGGCATGGTCGGCAGGGCACGCTTGCGGGCCGGGTCGAACAGCCCTTCGGCTTCGAGCCGCGCCTTGCGTTGCATGAACTGCTCGAACAAGGCGCCCTGCCCCGCACGCCGCAGGCTCTCCACCACCAGTTGCAGATCGCCACGCGGCTCGTACACCGCGAGGCGGCCGCGCACCTCGACCTGGTCGCCGTCGCGCGGTGAAAAGTCGAGCAGGCCGGCGGCGCGGCGGAACATCGCGCAGCGCAGTTGCCCCGACTCGTCCTTGAGGGCGAAGTAACAATGTCCACTTGACGCGCGCGAAAAACCGGAGATTTCTCCGCGCACGGTGACCGGGTTGAAACGGGCGTCGAGCGCATCCGCAACCGCATGGCACAAGGCCCCGACAGCCCAGACGCGCGGACCCGGCGCGGAATTCGTATCACGCAAGCTCACGAAAAGCACGCGCGGCCGAAGGCCACTCTTCCACAACAGGCGCCGTGCGCCCCGTTGTCGGCCCCCAAGGCGGGACAGGCGCACGGTTTCTCGTGCAAGCCATTGATTTTATTGAAAAAAGTGCTGCTCAAAATTCAGTCGTTCTAGCGAAAAGCCCATCCCATGCGGGTTCGGACGCGTTGCGCAGCAGGTTAATCACAAAGTTATCCACAGAATCTGTGCGTCCTTGCCGACACAAAAACAAGGCGCGTGCCGATGGTGGGCTCAGTGGATAATCGCCGCGCATTTGCAGTCTACGGGCCGGAGGATTTTCTTGTTTTCCATCATAGTTGCCGCGGGTTGGCCAATCTGGCCATTGCTCGCTTGTTCGGTCATTGCGCTCGCGCTGGTTATAGAACGTTTCACGAGTCTGAAGACCGTGAGGGTACTGCCGCCGAAGCTGCTCGACGAAACCATCACCGTGTCGCACGGGTCCATTCCCGGCCCCGACATCGTGACCAAACTCGAACGCAACTCGATGCTCGGCCAGGTGCTGGCCGCCGGCCTGCGCGCGCTGAACGCCAATCCGCGCTGCACCGAAGACGACCTGCGCGCCGCCATGGAGGCCTCGGGCCGCACCGTGGCGCACAAGCTGGAGCGCTACCTGCCGGCCCTGGCCACCATCGCCTCCGCCGCCCCGCTGCTGGGCCTGCTGGGCACGGTGATCGGCATGATCGAGATCTTCGGCTCCCAGTCGCCCGGCAGCGGCGCTGTCGGCTCGGGCAACCCCGCGCAGCTGGCGCACGGCATTTCGATCGCGCTGTACAACACGGCCTTCGGCCTGATCGTGGCGATTCCGACGCTGATTTTCTGGCGCTACTTCCGCAGCCGCGTCGACGAATACCTGCTGAACCTCGAACTGTCTGGTGAGCGCTTCGCCCGTCACCTGAACGCCCTGCGCAAATGACCCGCGCCCGCATGCAGTTCCGCCACGGTGCGCGCGACGAGCCGGAGATCAACCTGATCCCCTTCATCGACGTGCTGCTGGTGATCCTGATCTTCCTGATGCTGTCGACCACCTACAGCAAGTTCACCGAGATGCAGCTGCGCCTGCCCACGGCGGATGTCGACGCACAGCGCGACTATCCGAAGGAAGTGATCGTGGCGGTATCGGCAGACGGCCGCTACTCGATCAACAAGACGCCCGTGGCCGACCGCAACGTGGAAGCCGTGACCGCCGCGCTCGCCGCCGCGGCCACCGGCGGCAAGGACAGCGTGGTGATCATCAGCGCCGACGCCACCAGCCCGCACCAGGCCGTGATCACGGTGATGGAAGCCGCGCGCCGCGCCGGCCTGATGCAGATCACCTTCGCAGCCCAGTCGACGGCGCAAGCCGGGCACTGAGTGCCCTCTTCCGAAGGCCGCAGCAGCACAGGAGCGCCGTCGGGCTCGCGGCTGCGGGATGCGTGGCTGCATCGCGGCCCGCTGGCCTGCCTGCTGTGGCCGCTGTCGCTGCTCTATGCCGCGCTCTTCGCGGTGCGGGGCTGGCTCTATCGCCTGGGTTGGCGTCGGTCCGAGCGCGTGCCCGTCCCGGTGATCGTGGTCGGCAACGTGATTGCGGGCGGGGCCGGCAAGACGCCGGTGGTGATGGCCGTGGTGCAGCATCTGCGCGCGCGCGGCATCCAGGTGGGCGTGGTGTCGCGCGGCTATGGCCGCCGCACCGACGACTGCCGCGAAGTGCTCGCCGACAGCAATCCCCGCGAAGTCGGCGACGAGCCCGCGCTGATCCACCACGCCACGAAAGCGCCGGTGTTCGTCGCACGCAAACGCATCGAGGCGGCGCGCGCCCTGCTCTCCCGTCACCCCGCCACCCAGGTCATCGTCAGCGACGACGGCCTGCAGCACCTGGCACTGGGCCGCGCCATCGAGATCTGCGTGTTCGACGACCGGGGCATCGGCAACGGCTGGCGACTGCCCGCAGGCCCCTTGCGCGAGGCCTGGCCACGCCATTGCGACCTCGTGCTGCACAGTGGAGAAAAACCCGCGTTCGCCGGCGGCTACACCGCCCAGCGACGGCTCGCGGATTACGCCCTGGCGAGCGACGGCCGACGCGTGCCGCTGGCAGCCTTGGCGGACAAGCCGCTGACGGCGCTCGCGGCCATCGCCCGGCCCGAAGCCTTCTTCGACATGTTGCGCGCCCGCGGCCTCACGCTCGCCGAAACCATCGCCCTGCCCGACCACCACGACTTCGACGCCTGGCAGCGCCCGACCGGCGACCGTCCGCTCATCTGCACCGAGAAAGACGCGGTCAAGCTGTGGCGCAAGGCCCCCGACGCACTGGCCGTGCCGCTGCACTTCGCGCCCTCGCCTGAATTCCTCACCGCGCTCGACGCAAAGTTATCATCGCTCGATGGATACCAAGCTGCTTGAACTGCTCGTCTGCCCCGTCACCAAGGGGCCGCTGACCTGGAACCCCGAGAAGCAGGAGCTCTGTTCGCGCAGCGCGCGCCTGGCCTACCCGGTGCGCGACGGCATTCCGGTGCTGCTCGAGAACGAAGCACGCACGCTTTCCGACGAAGAGCTGGGGCTGTGAGCTTCACGGTCCTGGTGCCGGCGCGCCTGGCGTCGACGCGGCTTCCCAACAAACCCCTGGCCGATATCGCCGGCGTGCCGATGGTGGTGCGCGTGGCCCAACGCGCCAGTGAATCCGGCGCGGCGCGCGTGGTGGTGGCGGGTGACGACGCCTCCATCATCGACGCCTGCAAGGCGCATGGCGTCGAGGCGATCCTCACGCGCCAGGACCACCCCAGCGGCACCGACCGGCTGGCCGAAGCCTGCGAGCAGCTGGGCCTGGACGGCGACGACATCGTCGTCAACGTGCAAGGCGACGAACCGCTGATCGACCCCGCGCTGATCAACGCCGTGGCCTCGGCGCTGGCCGTGCATGCGGAAGCCGCGATGAGCACCGCCGCCCACGAGATCGATTCGCTGGCCGACTTCATGAACCCGAACGTGGTGAAGGCCGTGCTCGACGCACAGGGCAACGCCATGTACTTCAGCCGCGCCCCCATTCCGTGGTGGCGCGACGGCTCCGCCAACGGCGCGGCGCCGACCGTGCTGCCCACGCCGGCACCCCTGCGCCACATCGGCATCTACGGCTATCGCGCGGGCTTCGTGCGCCAGTTTCCGTCGCTGCCGCCCTCGCCGGTCGAGGCGACCGAAGCGCTCGAGCAGTTGCGCGCGCTGTGGCACGGGCATCGCATCGCCGTGCACGTGAGCCATGTCGCGCCCGGACCGGGCATCGACACGCCCGAAGACCTGGCGCGCGTGCGCGCGGTCTTCGCGGCCGGCCCCGCCGCCTGAGGCCTTGCCGCGCCTGTCAGGACAGCGACAAATCGCCGATGGCACGCGTGATATCCTCGAAGCAACTCCGCCCTGCCCAGCCCCCAAGCCGACGCGTGGCGCGACACAAAATCTAAGAACCGTCCGAGGACACCATGAGACTAATTTTGCTGGGCGCGCCCGGGGCGGGCAAAGGCACGCAAGCGGCCTTCATCTGCCAGAAGTACAGCATCCCCCAAATCTCGACCGGCGACATGCTGCGCGCCGCCGTCAAGGCCGGCACGCCGCTGGGACTGCAAGCCAAGGCCGTCATGGATGCGGGCGCACTGGTCAGCGACGACCTGATCATCAATCTCGTGAAGGAACGGATTGCCCAGGCGGACTGCGCCAGCGGCTTCCTGTTCGACGGTTTCCCCCGCACCATTCCGCAAGCCGACGCCATGAAGGCGGCGGGCGTCAAGCTCGACTACGTGCTCGAGATCGATGTGCCCTTCGGCGACATCATCGAGCGCATGAGCGGCCGCCGCTCGCACCCGGCATCGGGCCGCACCTACCACGTCAAGTTCAATCCGCCCAAGGTGGAAGGCAAGGACGATGTCACGGGCGAAGAGCTGATCCAGCGCGAGGACGACAAGGAAGAAACCGTGCGCAAGCGGCTCGAGGTGTACAGCCAGCAGACGCGCCCGCTGGTCGACTACTACTCGGCCTGGGCCCAGACCGACCCGGCCGCCGCGCCGAAGTACCGCGCCATCAAGGGCGTGGGCACGGTCGACGAAATCACGCAACGTGCATTGGCTGCGCTGAGCAGCTGATGGCCCGGCCGCCCTTTCGCGGGGCGGCCTTGATTCACCCGAGCAGTTCGAGCATCAGCGCGATGCGCGCCTTCACGGGCGTCAGCGCGCCTGCATCTCGCAGCTGATCGCCGGTCTTCGGCAGGATGCGGCCGTTCATGCAACGCGTCGCACGAACCACCAACACACCCGCATCCCGGGCCTTGAGCGCCGCCGCCTCCAGGGCGTGATGCAGCGTGCCGTTGCCGGTTGCCGCCAACACCAGTCCACGCACCGGCTCGGCGCCGCCGGGTTGCAGGAGTGCCTCGACGACCGCACCGCTCGCGCCGGCGTGGCTCATGACGATCTCGACCCGAGGCCACTGAACAGCTCCCGCCCCCAAGACCTTCGACGCAGGCACCGCCGCCCCCTCGGGCCACGCCCTGACGCGCCGCACTTCGCCCTCTTCCACATAGCCCACCGGGCCCGCATCGCCTGACGCGAATGCATCGAGCCGGTAGGTGTGCACCTTCTGCACATCGACGCCGCTGTGGACCGCGCCGGCACAAACCACCGTCACTCCCTTTGCACCCACCGTCGCGGCCACGCTGATGGCGTCGCGCACGTTCTGCGGTCCGTCAGGGGACAACGCCGTCGCCGGGCGCATGGCGCAGGTCAGGACCACGGGCTTCGAGGGAGCCAGCACCGAGTGCAGGAAGAACGCCGTCTCCTCCAGCGTGTCGGTGCCGTGCGTGATCACCACGCCCGCCACATCGGGCTCGGCCAGCCAATGGGCACAACGCCGTGCGAGCTTTTGCCACGTGTCGAGCGACATGTCCTTGCTGTCGAGCTGCGCCACCTGCTCCGCCAGCAGCGCCACGCCCTCAGGCGCCGTGATGCCGCCCAGCAGGTCGGCCACGCCCACCTGCCCCGCCGTGTAGCCGATGTTGTCGCCGCTGCTGGCGGCCTTGCCGGCAATGGTGCCGCCGGTGCCCAGCACGACCACGCGGCGCAACTCAGGCGAAGGGGAATTGGCCATGACTTGTCAACTTTTAAAAACTGGTTAAAAATACAGGTACTGGATATCTAGCCAGTGCCGCAAGGAACCACATATGCAGTTCGCAGTGAAGCTTACAGCCCGCCAGCAGCAGATCCTGGACTTGATCCAGAGCGCCATCGCACGCACCGGCGCTCCGCCCACGCGCGCCGAAATCGCCAATGAGCTGGGCTTCAAGTCGGCCAACGCCGCCGAGGAGCATCTGCAGGCGCTGGCCCGCAAGGGCGTCATCGAGCTCGTCAGCGGCACTTCGCGCGGCATTCGCCTCAAGGGCGACGCCCTGCGCTCGCTCAACGAAACGCGCCACCGCGAAGGCGGCCAGTTTTCGCTCTCGCTGCCCGGCATGGCGCAACTCGCGTTGCCGCTCATCGGCCGCGTCGCGGCGGGCTCGCCCATCCTGGCCCAGGAGCACGTCGACCAGACCTATTACGTCGAAAACACGCTGTTCCAGCGCCAGCCCGACTACCTGCTCAAGGTGCGCGGCATGTCGATGCGCGACGCCGGCATCATGGACGGCGACCTGCTCGCCGTGCAGGCCACCAAGGAGGCGCGCAACGGCCAGATCGTGGTGGCGCGCCTGGGCGACGAAGTCACGGTCAAGCGCCTGAAGCGCAACAAGCTGGTCATCGAGCTGCACGCCGAGAACCCCGACTACCCGACCATCATCGTGCAGCCCGGCGAGCCCTTCGAAATCGAAGGCCTCGCGGTCGGCCTCATCCGCAACACCATGCTGATGTAGCCCTCGGCCGAGTTACCGAAGCACCCCATCCGGCAGCGACAGGTGGCGGGCGTATGGCGAAGAGTCGCCATCACCCTGTCGCAGCCGATTCAAGAAATCCTGCCTGTGTTCAACCTCATACTTTTTTGGAGTTCACATGGGAATCGCCCTCCTCGCCATCGCTGATTTCTGGATGCCGCTGCAATCGCTCGCCAGCCGGTTGATACCCGCGCGCCGCTCGCACCGCAGGGACCACCTCGACGCCGCCGAAGCCTCGGCCGGCTTGCGCTACGTGGCCGTGCGCCCCACCTGCATCGCCCGCGCCAATGACGGCAGCGCCACGCCGGACGCCACCGCGACCGCACCGGCGCGCCCGTTGCGCGTGGTCCGCGTGGTCGACGGCAAGGGCCAGCAACGCAACAACCGCGTCGTGATCTCGGGCCGCATGGCCGACGTCTGCGCCGAGCTCGACCGCCTGGCCGCCCTCGAAACCGCCGAGACCATGGCCATGGCACCCCGTTCGACGCGCCTGCACTGAGTCGCAACACCCCCGGGAGCGGCTTCGGGGGTGGGTATCCAAACGTTCACGGGTACGACATTCCAATGCTGCGAGGCACAATGGCACGCCATGAACATTGTGATCCTCGACGACTACCAGGACGCGGTGCGCAAGCTGCGCTGCGCCGCCAAGCTGGACGCGTACGCGGCCAAGGTCTATACCAACACGGTGAAGGGCATCGGCCAACTGTCGGTTCGCCTCAAGGACGCCGACGTGATCGTGCTGATTCGCGAGCGCACACAGATCTCGCGCCAGCTGATCGAAAAACTGCCCAAGCTCAAGCTGATCTCGCAGACCGGCCGTGTCGCCGGCCACATCGACGTGACGGCATGCACCGAGCGCGGCGTGGCGGTGGCCGAGGGCTCCGGTTCTCCCCAGGCCCCGGCCGAGCTCACCTGGGCGCTCATCATGGCCGCCATGCGCCGGCTGCCGCAGTACATCAGCAACCTCAAGCACGGGGCGTGGCAGCAGTCGGGGCTCAAATCGGCCTCGATGCCGCCCAACTTCGGGCTCGGTTCGGTGCTCAAGGGCAAGACGCTGTGCATCTGGGGCTATGGCCGCATCGGCCAACTGGTCGCGCGCTACGGGCAGGCCTTCGGGATGCAGGTCGTGATCTGGGGCCGGGAAGCCAGCTGCGCCAAGGCGCGCTCCGACGGCTTCCAGGTGGCGCAGAACCGCCACGAGTTCTTTGCCGCGGCCGACGTGCTGTCGGTGCACCTGCGGCTCAACGAAGAAACCAACGGGCTCATCACGCTCGAAGACCTCTCGCGCATGAAGCCGACGGCGCTGTTCGTCAACACGTCGCGCGCCGAACTGGTCGAGGCCGATGCGCTGCTGGCCGCGCTCAATCGCGGCCGCCCCGGCCTCGCCGCCATCGACGTGTTCGAGAGCGAGCCGCCGCTGCAGGGCCACGCGCTGCTGCGCCTGGAGAACTGCATCTGCACGCCGCACATCGGCTACGTCGAGCAGGAAAGCTACGAGAGCTACTTCGGCCAGGCCTTCGACAACGTCGTCAGCTACATCAACGGCAACCCCACGAACATCGTGAATCCCGGCGCGCTGCAGGTCCGTCGGTGAGCCGGCCGGCGCCCAAGGGGGCGCTCTGGGCGCTGCTGGCCGGCAATTTCGTGATCGGCACCGGCGTGATGGTGGTGCCCGGCACGCTCAATGAAATCAGCACGTCGCTCGAGGTCGGCGTGGCAACAGCGGGGCAGCTGATCACGGCCGCCGCCGCCGTGATGTGCATCGGCGCGCCGCTGCTGGCCGCTGCCGTCGCGGGGTGGGACCGGCGCCTGCTGCTCGCCCTTACCCTCCTGTGGTACGCAGCGGGCCACGCGCTCTCGGCGCTGATGCCCAGCTTCGGCGCCCTGCTGCCGATGCGCATGCTCACGGTGATCGCGCCCGCCATCTTCACGCCGCAAGCCGCCGCCTGCGCGGGCATGTTGGTGCCGCCCGAGCAGCGCGGGCGTGCCGTCACCTTCGTCTTCCTGGGCTGGTCGATGGCCTCGGTGCTGGGGTTGCCCATCGGCGCGCTGATCGGCGGCCACCTGGGCTGGCGCATGGCCTTCATGGCGATCGCCGCGCTCAGCGTCGTCAGCGCGGCATCGATCTGGCTCACCCTGCCGGCGGGCATTCGCCCGGCCGCGCTGACCGCCGCCGCGTGGTCGCGCGTGCTGCGTAGCCCGGTGCTGATGGGCATCGTGTCGGTCACTGCCCTGCAGGGCGCCGGGCAGTTCGTGTTGTTCAGCTACTTCGGCCCGATCCTCAAGCAGAGCTTCGGCGCCGACGCCACCACGCTGAGCGTGATGTGGGCCCTGTTCGGCGCCTGCGGGCTGGTCGGCAACATGGTGGTCAGCCGCTTCATCGACCGCGTGGGCGCGGGGCGCATGGTGCTGATCACGACGGCATTGATCACGCTGAGCCTGCTGCTGTGGCCGATGGCCTCCACGCTGGCCTGGCTGGCCGTGGTGCTCGTGCCCTGGGGCCTGGGCTGCTTTGCCACCAATTCGGCCCAGCAGGCCCGCCTGGTGGGCCTGGCGCCCGCGCTGGCACCGGGCTCGGTGGCGCTCAACAGCTCCGGCATCTACACCGGGCAGGCGGTGGGCGCGGCGCTCGGCGGCTGGCTGCTGGCGCACGACGCACAGGTCTGGATGAGCTGGGTCGGTTTCGCCCTGTTGCTGGTGGCCATCACGCTCAGCGCGGCCATCGACCGCAGCCGCCGTCCGGCCTGAAATCGCGCCCTCGCGTAAAACCCGTCACGCCCCGCCCGCGCGAGATTGCAGAATCGGAGCTTGACGACAGTGCTTGCGCAGACGCCTGCGCGGCAGGCCGGATACCACCCAACCAGTGAAAATCTTCAGCAAATGACAGTGAACTACACCCGAATCGGCGTTGTCGGCGCCGGCGCCATGGGTCGCGGCATCGCGCAGATCGCCGCCCAGGCAGGCAGCGAAGTGCTGCTGCTCGACAGCTTCGCGGGCGCCGCCGAGCGGGGCCGCGAAGCCCTCGCCGCCCAATGGAACAAGCTGCATGAGAAGGGCAAGATCGACGCCGCCACGCGCGACGCCCAGATCGCCCGCGTCAAGGCCGTCGATTCGATCCAGGCGCTCGCCGGCTGCGACCTCGTGATCGAGGCCGTGATCGAAGACCTCGAGGTCAAGCGCAAACTTTTCCGTGAACTCGAGGGCGTGGTGGCCGAGACCGCGACGCTGGTCACCAACACCTCCTCGTTGTCGGTAACGGCCATCGCGGCCGGCCTGAAGCACCCCGAGCGTTTTGCGGGCTTCCATTTCTTCAACCCCGTGCCGCTGATGAAGGTGGTCGAGGTGGTCGCGGGCTTCAAGACCGCGCCCGAGGTCTGCGCGCAACTGGCGGGCTACGCCAGGCAAATGGGCCACAGCGCCGTGCAGGCGCAGGACACCCCCGGCTTCATCGTCAATCACGCGGGCCGCGGCTACGGCACCGAGGCGCTGCGCATCGTCGGCGAAGGCGTGGCCGATTTCGCCACCGTCGACCGCATCCTCAAGGACCAGGCCGGCTTTCGCCTCGGCCCGTTCGAGCTGCTCGACCTGACGGCGCTCGACGTGTCGCACCCGGTGATGGAGTCGATCTACCACCAGTACTTCGAAGAGCCGCGCTTTCGCCCGAGCGTGATCACCGCGCAGCGCCTGGCTGCCGGCGCGCTGGGCCGCAAGACCGGCGAAGGCTTCTACCGCTACACCGACGGCGTGATGCAGCAGACGCCCGAACCGCCGCCGCCCGTGGTCGAGGGCACGCCCTCGGTGTGGGTGTCGCCGCGTGCCGCGCGCCGCGCCGAACTGCTGCGCCTGGTGAACACGCTGGGCGCGCAGATCGACAGCGGGGCCGCAGCCGCGCCGCATTCGCTGATCCTGGTGGCGCCGCTGGGCTTCGACGTGACCACCGTTGCCGCCGTCGAGCGCCTGGACGCCACGCGCACCATCGGCATCGACATGCTGATCGACGACGCCGCCACCAAGCGCCGCGTGCTCGCCACCAACCCCGCCACGCGCCGCGACATCCGCGACGCCGCGCACGCCCTCTTCGCGCGCGACGGCAAGGCCGTGAGCGTGATCCGCGACAGCGGCGGCTTCGTCACGCAGCGCGTGATCGGCACCATCGTCAACATCGCCGCCGACATGTGCCAGCAACGCGTATGCACGCCGGCCGACCTCGAGACAGCCGTGCAACTGGGCCTGGGCTACCCGCGCGGCCCGCTGGCCATGGGCAACCTGTTCGGGCCGACCAACATGCTCGAAGTGCTGTTCAACCTGCAGACGGTGTACGGCGATCCGCGCTATCGCCCGAGCCCGTGGCTGCGCCGCCGCGGCGCGCTGGGCCTGAGCCTGCTGCACGAAGAAGAATAAATAAACAGACGTCACCAAGCCATGACCGCCGAACTCAAGAGCACCAGCGAAGGCAGCACCATGGTGCTGACCATCGCCAACCCGACCCAGCGCAACGCACTGGGCCCAGAGATCTACGCCGCCGGCATCGAGGCGCTGAACGGCGCAGAGGGCAGCGCGGAGATCCGCAGCGTCGTCATCGTGGGCGAAGGCGAATGGTTCTGCGCCGGCGGCTCGCTGCAGCGGCTGCTGGCCAACCGCGAGCTCGACCGCTCGGTGCAGGCCGAAAGCATCGAGGGCCTGCACAACTGGATCGACTCGATCCGCACCTTCCCCAAGCCGATCATCGCGGCGGTCGAGGGCGCGGCCGCCGGCGCCGGCTTTTCGCTGGCGCTGGCCTGCGACTTCGTGGTGGCGGCGCGGGATGCCATCTTCGCGGCCTCCTACAGCAACGTGGCGCTGTCGCCCGACGGCGGCCTGAGCTGGCACCTGGGGCAGCAGCTGCCGCGCCAGCTGGCCAGCGAGTGGCTCATGAACGGCGAGCGCATCGGCGCGCCGCGTCTGCACGCGCTCGGCCTGGTGAACGAGCTGACCGAAAACGGCCAGGCGCTCGCGGGCGCCCTGGCGCTGGCGGCCAAGCTCAACACCCGCGCGCCCAACTCGCTGGCCAGCATCAAGGAGCTGCTGAGCGACGCGCGCGGCGCCACGCTGGCTTCGCAGCTCTCGCAGGAGCGCGACCACTTCGTGCGCAACCTGCACCATCCGAACGCGGGCATCGGCATCGCCGCGTTCCTCGAGAAGAAGCCGCCGCAGTACGAGTAACGGCGCGCCGCGTCGCTCCCGTGACACCCATCAGCTTTTCAGTCGCCGAGAGGACAGACCAATGGACGACCCCATTCTTACCATCGAAGAACGTGAAGCGATCAACAGTGGTCGCTGGTTTTCTTCCTTATCCCCATCGCTACGGCACGACATCCTCCGATGCGCCTTCGTCAAACGCTACAAGGACGGCGACCTGATCGCCGCCCGCGGCGACCCGCCCGAACACTGGATCGCCTGTGCCAAGGGCGCGGTGCGCGTCAGCTCGACGGCGGTCTCCGGCAAGCAGGTGACGCTGACCTACGTGGAGCCGGGCATCTGGTTCGGCGACGTGGCGATGTTCGATGGGGACCGGCGCACGCACGATGCCTATGCGCACGGCGACAGCACCATCCTCTGCGTGGCACGGGCCGACTTCCAGAAGATCCTGACCGCGCACGTCGAGCTGTACGAAGCGCTGATGCGGCTGCAGGCGCGGCGCATCCGCACGCTGTTCGGACTGGTGGAAGACCTCAACACCCTGCCCCTGCGGGCACGGCTGGCCAAGCAGCTCATTCACCTCGTGCGCAGCTACGGCGTGCCGAACCTGGAAGACGGCAGCCAGATGCGCATCGGGCTGCAGCTGGCGCAGGAAGAACTGGCGCAACTGCTGGGCGCGTCGCGCCAGCGGGTCAACCAGGAACTCAAGACCATGGAGCGCGAGGGCACCATCCGCATCGAGCCGGGCGGCCTGGTCGTGCTGGACCGCTCTGCCTTGATGCGCGTCTCGGAAGCTGAAAACTAGAAAGCCAGACAAATCGACATGAGCCAGGACTTCTCCAACTTCATCGGCACCCGTGCCGTCTCGCAACAGCACGCCTTCGACATCGAGGCGCTCTCCGCCTGGCTCGAGAAGAACCTCGAGGGGTTCAAGGGCCCGCTGACGGTGGAGATGTTCAAGGGCGGCCAGTCGAACCCGACCTACAAGCTGGTCACGCCGTCGCAGAGCTACGTGATGCGCGCCAAGCCGGGCCCGGTCGCCAAGCTGCTGCCCTCGGCCCATGCGGTGGAGCGCGAGTTCAAGGTCATGAGCGGCCTGGCCGGCACCGACGTGCCCGTGCCGCGCATGTACTGCCTGTGCGAGGACGAGGCCGTCATCGGCCGCGCCTTCTACGTGATGGAGTTCATGCAGGGCCGCGTGCTGTGGGACCAGTCGCTGCCCGGCATGAGCAACGCCGAGCGCACCGCCATCTACGACGAAATGAACCGCGTCATCTCGGCGCTGCACACGGTGAAGTTCGCCGAGCGCGGCCTGGCCGACTACGGCAAGCCCGGCAACTACTTCGAGCGCCAGATCGGCCGCTGGAGCAAGCAATACGTGGCCTCCATCACCCAGCCCATCCCCGAGATGGACAAGCTGATGGAGTGGCTGCCCGCGCACATTCCGGCCAGCGCGCGCGACGAGAAGATGACCTCGATCGTGCACGGCGACTACCGCCTGGACAACCTGATGTTCCACGCCACCGAGCCGCGCGCCATTGCCGTGCTCGACTGGGAGCTGTCGACGCTGGGCCATCCGCTGGCCGACTTCAGCTACCACTGCATGTCGTGGCACATCTCGGGCGAGACCTTCCGCGGCGTGGCCGGCCTGGACCACAAGGCGCTGGGCATTCCGACCGAGAGCGAATACATCCGCAAGTATTGCGAGCGCACCGGCATCACCACGCCCGAGGCGCTGGCGCCCGACTGGAACTTCTACCAGGCCTACAACCTGTTTCGCATGGCCGCGATCCTGCAAGGCATTGCCAAGCGGGTCGAGGCCGGCACCGCGTCGAGCGAGCAAGCCGTGGCCTCCGGCCGCGGTGCGCGCCCCATGGCCGAAATGGCCTGGCAGTTCGCCCAAAAGGCGTAATCGCCGCCCCCACACCCACCAGGAGACGAAGATGGATTTCGAATACTCGGCCAAGACCAAAGACCTGCAGAAACGCGTCCAGGCGTTCATGGACGACCACATCTATCCGGCCGAAGCCGAGTACAGCGCAGAGCTGGCCGCCAACACGGCCGCCGGCAAGCGCTGGACCGCGCTGAAGACGGTCGAGAAGCTCAAGGAAAAAGCCAAGGCCCAGGGCCTGTGGAACCTGTTCCTGCCGGTCGACAGCGCTTCCGCCTCCGGCTATGCGGGTGCGGGCCTGACCAACCAGGAATACGCGCCGCTGGCCGAGATCATGGGCGCGGTGCCGTGGGCGAGCGAAGCCTTCAACTGCTCGGCGCCCGACACCGGCAACATGGAAACCATTGCGCGCTACGGCTCGGAAGAGATCAAGGCACGTTGGCTCAAGCCGCTGCTCGAAGGCCAGATCCGCTCGGCCTTCGCGATGACCGAGCCCGAAGTGGCCTCGAGCGATGCCACCAACATTTCCACGCGCATCGAGCGCCAGGGCGACGAGTACGTCATCAACGGCCACAAGTGGTGGATTTCGGGCGCCGCCGACCCGCGCTGCGCCGTGTTCATCACCATGGGCAAGAGCGACCCCGAAGCGCCCCGCCACTCGCAGCAGAGCATGGTCGTGGTTCCGGCCGACGCCAAGGGCATCCGCATCGTGCGCCCGCTGAACGTGATGGGCTACGACGACGCGCCGCACGGCCACGTCGAGATGTATTTCGAGAACGTGCGCGTGCCTGTGGGCAACATCCTGCTGGGTGAAGGCCGTGGCTTCGAAATCGCCCAGGGTCGCCTTGGCCCGGGACGCATTCACCACTGCATGCGCCTGATCGGCCTGGCCGAGCGCGCGCTCGAGCTGATGTGCAAGCGCGCCTCGTCGCGCGTGGCCTTCGGCAAGACCGTGGCTTCGCAGACCGTGACGCAGGAACGCATCGCCGAAGCCCGCTGCAAGATCGACATGGCCCGCCTGCTCACGCTCAAGGCCGCGTGGCTGATGGACGTGGCCGGCAACAAGGTCGCCAAGAACGAAATCGCGATGATCAAGGTCGTTGCCCCGTCGATGGCCTGCCAGGTGATCGACTGGGCCATGCAGGTCCACGGCGGTGGCGGCATGTGCGACGACTTCCCGCTGGCAGCCGCCTACGCCGGCGCCCGCACGCTGCGCTTCGCGGACGGCCCGGACGAAGTGCACCGCAACGCGATCGCCAAGTGGGAGTTGGGCAAGTACGCGCCCAACAAGGCCGATGCGGAAATGCCCGTGACGCGTTTCTGATCCGTCCTGAGGCCTCTCCCCTCGGGGAGCGGTTTGCAATGGGGGCCGACGGTGCTGAATGCACCCCGGCCCTTTTTCTTTTTCAGAGCTTCTTCTGCAGGAAGACCGCGCTGCCGAACACCGGGTCGAGCTGGTAGCTCGCGAACCCTTCGCGCTCGTAGGCGCGCAGCGCGGGCGCATTGCCCGACAGCACTTCGAGCGTGAGCTTGCAGGCGCCGCGCTTGCGCGCCTCCTGCTCGACCAGCGCGAACATCCGCTGTGCCACGCGCTGCCCGCGATGGCTGGCCAGCACGACCACGTCGTGCACGTTGACCAGCGGCTTGCACGCGAAGGTCGAGAAGCCCTCCAGGCAGTTGATCAGGCCCACGGGTTGCCCTCCCTCGAAAGCGAGCACGCTGAAGGCCTGTGGACGCGCCGCCAGGGCCGCCGGGAGGCCTTCGCGCACCTCGGGGTCCAACGGCGCGCCGCCGCCGGCCGGGTCGCTCGCGTACGCATTGAGCAAGCCGACCACGGCGGCCGCGTGCGCGGGGTCGCAGTAGTTGGCCTGGAAGACCTCGATCGTCACTTCGCGGGCTCCAGCGTGGCGGCGAGACGCCTGGCGCAAGACTCGGCCTGCGCCTCATCGCGCGCCTCGACCATCACGCGCACCAGGGGTTCGGTGCCGCTCGCGCGGATCAGCACGCGGCCGGCATCGCCGAGCTCGGCCTCGATGCGTTCGGTCTCGCTGGCGAGCGCCTGGTTGTCTTTCCAGTTTTGTTCGGGCGCCAGGCGCACGTTGATCAGCGTCTGCGGGAACAGCGTCACGCCGTCGAGCAGTTGCGCCACTGTCTTGCCGCTGCGCACGCAGGCCTGCAGCACCTGCAGCGCGCTGACGATGCCGTCGCCGGTGGTGTGGCGGTCGAGCGCCAGCAGGTGGCCGGAGCCTTCGCCGCCGAGCAGCCAGCCGCGCTTGTCGAGCTCTTCGAGCACATAGCGATCGCCGACCTTGGCGCGCACGAACTCGATGCCCTGCCCGCGCAGCGCGACTTCGACGGCCTTGTTGGTCATGAGCGTGCCGACCACGCCCACCGGCTTCTCGCCGCGCGCGATGCGCTCGGCCACCATCAGGTAGAGCAGTTCGTCGCCGTTGAACAGGCGACCGCTGGCATCGACCAGTTGCAGGCGGTCGGCGTCGCCGTCGAGCGCGATGCCGTAGTCGGCCTTCTGCGCCGTCACCGCGGCCACCAGTGCCTCGGGGTGCGTGGCGCCGAAGCCCTTGTTGATGTTGAGCCCGTCGGGCGCGCAGCCGATGCTGGTGACTTCCGCGCCCAGCTCGTGGAACACGTTGGGCGCCACCTGGTAGGCCGCGCCGTGCGCCGCGTCGACCACCAGCTTCATGTCGCGCAACGTGAGGTCGTTGGCGAAGGTGCTCTTGCAGAACTCGATGTAGCGGCCGGGCGCGTCGTTCAGGCGCCGGGCCTTGCCGAGGTCGGCCGAAGAAGCCCACACGGGCGCTTCTTCGAGCGCGGCTTCCACGGCCAGCTCCCAGGCGTCGTCGAGCTTGGTGCCCTGCGCGCTGAAGAACTTGATGCCGTTGTCGGGAAAGGCGTTGTGGCTGGCGCTGATCACCACGCCGAGGCTGGCGCGCTGGGCGCGCGTGAGGTACGCCACGCCGGGCGTGGGCAGCGGGCCCAGCAGTACCACGTCGACGCCGGCCGAGTTGAAGCCCGACTCCAGCGCCGATTCGAGCATGTAGCCCGAAATGCGGGTGTCCTTGCCGATCAGCACGGTGGGGCGAGCCTGCGTTTTCTTGAGCACGCGGCCCACGGCGTGCGCGAGGCGCAGCACGAAGTCGGGGGTGATGGGGGCCTGACCGACCGTACCGCGAATGCCGTCGGTGCCGAAATATTTACGGGTCATGGTTGTTTGCTTTGCTCTTTTGTTTGTTGTTGCAGTGGTTCCTGCTCCCTCATGGCGCGCCACACGGCGATGGCCGCCACCGTGTCGCGCACGTCGTGCACGCGCACCACGGCCGCGCCGCGGTCCACCGCCAGCACGGCTGCCGCCACGCTGGGCACGATGCGCTCGCCTGCCGCCTCGATGCCGGTGACAGCACCGATCGACGACTTGCGCGACCAGCCCAGCAGCAGAGGAAAGCCGCCAGCCAGCAGCTCACGCTGCCGCGCCAGCAGCGCGAAATTCTGCGCCACCGTCTTGCCGAAGCCCACGCCGGGGTCCAGCGTGATGCGCGTGGGATCGACCTTCAGCGCGCGCAGAAGTTGCACCTGAGCCTGCAGGAACGACAGCACCTCGGGAATCACGTCGCCGTTCATCGGCACCGCCTGCATGGTCTGCGGATCGCGATGCATGTGCATCAGGCAGATGCCGCACGACGGATGCGCGGCCACGGCTTCGCGTGCGCCCGGCTGGCGCAGCGCCCAGATGTCGTTGATGATGTCCGCGCCCAGGTCGAGCACCGCGCGCATGACCTCGGGCTTGTAGGTGTCGATGGACAGCGGCACGTTGAGCTTCACGGCCTCGCGCACCACGGGCAGCACGCGCGCCAGCTCTTCATCGAGCGGCACGGCCGGGCTGCCGGGGCGGGTCGATTCACCGCCGATATCGAGGATGTCGGCGCCCTCTTTCAGCAGCTGCTCGCAGTGCCGCAAGGCGGTGCCGGTCGAGGCGTGCGCGCCGCCGTCGGAGAACGAGTCGGGCGTGACGTTGACGATGCCCATCACGCGCGGTTGCGTGAGGTCGATGCGAAAGCGCGAGGTCTGCCAGACAGCAGCGCCGCCTCCATGAAAAACGGGGCCAGAGGCCCCGTCATTGCTTGAGATCAAGCCCACCTCAGGCCGCAGTGGGCGCCGGGTCAGGGTTGACGGCCGGCGTGCCACCACTGCCACCGCTGCCCGAAGGCGGAATGCGCGGCGTCCAGTCCTTGGGCGGACGCGGTGCGCGGCCGGCCATGATGTCGTCGAGCTGTTCGCTGTCGATGGTTTCCCACTCGAGGAGCGCCTTGGCCATGGCGTGCATCTTGTCGCTGTTCTCTTCGATCAGGCTGCGCGCCAGGGCGTACTGCTCGTCGATGATGCGGCGCACTTCGGAGTCGACCTTTTCCATGGTCTGCTCGCTCATGTTGGTGGTCTTGGTGACCGAGCGGCCCAGGAATACTTCGCCCTCGTTCTCGGCGTAGACCATCGGGCCCAGCGCGTCGGTCATGCCGTAGCGCGTGACCATGTCGCGGGCGATGGAGGTCGCGCGCTCGAAGTCGTTGCTCGCGCCGGTGGTCATCTGGTGCATGAACACTTCTTCGGCGATGCGGCCACCGAACAGCATGCTGATCTGGTTCAGCATGTACTCGCGGTCGTAGCTGTAGCGGTCTTGCGACGGCAGGCTCATGGTCACGCCCAGGGCGCGGCCGCGCGGAATGATCGTGACCTTGTGGACCGGGTCGCACTTGGGCAGCAGCTTGCCGATGAGGGCGTGGCCGGATTCGTGGTAGGCCGTGTTGCGGCGCTCTTCCTCGGGCATGACCATGCTCTTGCGCTCGGGGCCCATGAAAATCTTGTCCTTGGCCTTCTCGAAGTCCTGCATTTCGACCACGCGCGCATTGCGGCGGGCGGCCATCAGGGCGGCTTCGTTGCAGAGGTTGGCCAGGTCGGCGCCCGACATGCCGGGCGTGCCGCGAGCGATGACGCTCGGGTTCACGTCCTGGCCCAGCGGGACCTTGCGCATGTGCACGCCGAGAATCTGCTCGCGGCCGCGGATGTCGGGCAGCGTGACATAGACCTGGCGGTCGAAACGACCGGGGCGCAGCAGTGCGGCGTCCAGGATGTCGGGGCGGTTGGTGGCGGCCACCACGATCACGCCGAGGTTGGTTTCGAAACCGTCCATCTCGACCAGCATCTGGTTGAGCGTTTGTTCGCGCTCGTCATTGCCGCCGCCGAGACCGGCGCCGCGCTGACGACCCACCGCATCGATTTCGTCGATGAAGATGATGCAGGGTGCGTTCTTCTTGGCGTTCTCGAACATGTCGCGGACACGGGCAGCGCCCACGCCGACGAACATTTCAACGAAGTCGGAACCCGAGATCGAGAAGAACGGCACCTTGGCTTCGCCGGCGATCGACTTGGCCAGCAGCGTCTTGCCGGTACCCGGAGGGCCGACCAGCAGCAGGCCGCGCGGAATGCGGCCGCCAAGCTTCTGGAAGCGTTGCGGGTCTTTCAGGAAGTCGACGACTTCACGGACTTCTTCCTTGGCCTCGTCGCAACCCGCGACGTCGGCGAAAGTGACCGTGTTGTTGTTTTCATCCATCATGCGGGCCTTGCTCTTGCCGAAGCTGAACGCCCCGCCCTTGCCGCCGCCCTGCATCTGGCGCATGAAGTAGACCCACACGCCGATCAGCAGCAGCATCGGGCCCCAGCTGACCAGCAGCGTCATGAGCAGCGAGCTTTCTTCGCGCGGCTTGACGTCGAACTTGACGTTGTGGTCGATCAGGTCGCCCACGAGGCCGCGGTCGAGCACCGTGGCGGTCGTGCGGATCTTGCGATCGTCATTGGTGACGGCAATGATTTCGCCGCCGCCGGCGCCTTCAGGAATGACGGCGCTCTTGATTTGGTTGTTCCGGACCTGGTCCAGAAACTCGGAGTAGCTGACTGCTCCCGAGCCGACGCCGCCGCGGGTGTCGAACTGCTTGAACACAGTGAACAACACCATGGCAATGACGAGCCATACGGCAACTTTGGAAAACCACTGATTGTTCAAACGAAGCTCCAGTCGAAAGCGCGTGACGAGGATATGAAAAACGCGCTATGGGTACGCAATTGCGCCCCATTTTAGGCTTTTCAAGCTGCGAAAAGCGGGCATTTCCCTAAAGCAGCCATAGCCTGACAGGGGTTTGCGCCCTGAGCGCACGCCCGGCGGCAAGGTATCAATGCGTATCTGAGGCCTTTAGACCCACACCGACGAGGAAGGTCTCGGACGATTTGTCCCTCGACGCCTTGGGCTTGAAGGGCTTCACGATGCGGAAATTGGCCTTGAAAAGCTTCACCAGCTCGTCGTAGCCGCTGCCGTGGAACAGCTTGGCCACCAGCGCGCCCTCGGGCTTCAGATGGTGCTGGGCGAAGTCGATCGCCAGCTCGATCAGGTGCGCCACGCGCGCGGCGTCGGCCGAATGAATGCCCGACAGGTTGGGCGCCATGTCGGACACCACCAGGTCGGCCTTGCGGCCCGCCAGCACGCCCAGCAGTTGCTCCAGCAGCTCGAGCTCGCGGAAATCTCCCTGCAGGAAGGTCACGCCCTCGATGGGCTCCATTGCCAGCATGTCCAGCGCGATGATGGTGCCGTTCAGCGCACCGGCGGCCGCGCCGTCCGGCGACATGCGCCGGCGCAGGTACTGGCTCCAGGCCCCGGGCGTGGAGCCCAGGTCGACCACCAGTTGGCCCGGCTTGACGAGCCCCAGCGACTCGTCGATTTCCTTGAGTTTGTAGGCGGCGCGCGCCCGATAACCCTCCCGCGTGGCGAGTTTCACGTAGGGGTCGTTGATATGGTCGTGAAGCCACGCTTTATTGACTTTTTTGCTTTTGGCTTTGGTGCTCATGAGGGTCTTCGTGTACGCGTCGATAATACGGGGATGCCCGCCATTCAACTTACCCCTGCCGAGCGCAAGGTGCACCGCGCCGAAGCTCACCACCTGGATCCGATCGTCATGGTCGGTGGAGACGGGCTCACCCCTGCCGTAAAAAAAGAAGCCGACGCGGCGCTCAAGGCCCATGGCCTGATCAAGGTCCGCGTTTTCTCCGACGACCGCCTTGCCCGCGACGCCATGCTCCACGAGCTGGCCGAAGAGCTGGGCGCCGCCCCGATCCAGCACATCGGCAAGCTGCTGGTGCTGTGGCGCCCGATCCCCGAAAAAGAGCGCGTGGTCGACGAAGACCGCATGCCCGGCCCGCGCGACGTCAAGATCGTCAAGTACAGCAAGCGCGGCGGCCAGCGTCCTGAAATCAAGACGCTGCGCGTGCTCGGCAACCAGCGCCTCACCCCCGGCGGCACCATCAAGCGCGCCAAGGCCAAGCGGCCGCTGTCGGCCAAGAAGCGCAACCAGGCGGACTGAGCTTGGCGGCAGCGCAAGGCGCCCAGCGCCATATCCTCTGCATGAAGTGGGGCACGAAGTACGGGCCCGAATACGTCAACCGGCTCTACGCAATGGCCCGCCGCAACCTCAGCGGCGACTTCAAGTTCGTGTGCCTGACCGATGACGGCAACGGCATTCGCCCCGAGGTGACGTGCCTGCCCATTCCGCCGCTGAACCTGCACCTGGCCCCCGGCCAGCGCGACGGCGCGTGGAAGAAGCTCACGACCTTCGAGCAGGACTTGCACGGCCTGCGCGGCACCGCCCTCTTCCTCGACCTCGATGTCGTGGTCGTGGGCAGCCTGGACGCCTTCTTCGAGCAGCCTGGCGAGTTCCTGATCATTCACGACTACGCCCGCCCCTGGCGGCGCGAGCGGATCACCGGCAATTCGTCGGTCTATCGCTTCGAACTGGGTGCGCATGCCGACGTGCTGGCGTACTTTCGCGCCAACATGGACAAGGTCCAGGCCGAACATCGCAACGAGCAGGTCTACCTTTCGGAAATGCTCTACAAGCAAGGCAAGCTGGCCTACTGGCCCGAAGCCTGGTGCCCGAGCTTCAAATACCACGGCATTCCGACCTGGCCCACCAACTACTGGGAAGAGCCCTTCGTGCCCGAGGGCGCGCGCGTCATGGTGTTCCATGGCGAGTGCAACCCGCCTGACGCGCTCGCGGGCCGCCGCAACCGCGCCTTCCGGTTCATTCGGCCGGCGCGCTGGGTCGCGAAATACTGGAAAGAGTGAGTTGGGCGATCAGCGCGGGGCGCTTGCGCCCATGCGCCAGAGCAGCACGCCGGTGCACAGCCATTGCACGATATACATGCCGCTGCCCACGGCGTGCCACAGCTTGAGGTTGTCGCGCGCCAGGATGTGCGGCGCCACGGCGTACTGCTGCAGCAGGGCCAGCAGCAAGGCCGCCAGAATCAGGAAGATGGCCGTCAGCACCGGCCCCTTGATGCCCTCGTCGCCCTTGGTGCGCCAGTGGATCAGCAGGATCAGCCCGCAGCCAATGGCAATCCAGCTCTGCGCCTCGAACAGCTGAGCGGCAAAGTTGCCCGCCACCGACGGGTTGCCGAGCCGGGCGAACAGCATCGGCACCACCAGAAAGCCGATCGTTGTGAGGCTGCCCCACCACAAGGCAGTCAGCATGAGGGCGATGCGGTCTTTCATTGTTCGACGGGGCGCCGCGATCAGAGGTAGCTGACGCCGACGATCTCGTAGCGCTTGAGGCCGCCCGGCGCCTGCACTTCGGCGGTATCGCCCTCTTCCTTGCCGATCAGCGCGCGCGCGATCGGGCTCGAAATGTTGATGAGGCCCAGCTTCAGGTCGGCTTCGTCTTCACCGACGATCTGATATTTCACGGCCTCGCCGGACTCTTCTTCCTCGAGTTCGACGGTCGAGCCGAACACGACCTTGCCACCGGCATCGAGCTCGCTCGGATCGATGATCTGCGCGGCCGATAGCTTGCCTTCGACTTCCTGGATGCGGCCTTCGATGAAGCCCTGGCGGTCCTTGGCGACTTCGTATTCGGCGTTCTCGCTCAGGTCGCCCTGCGCGCGTGCTTCGGAAATGGCGTTGATGACCCAGGGACGGTCCACCGTCTTGAGCTGATGCAGTTCGGCACGCAGTTTTTCAGCGCCGCGCTTGGTGATCGGAATGGTGGCCATGTTGTTGGTTCTCCATAAAGCGAAAACCGCCGAACGATGCCGTTCGGCGGTCGATGAGGGACAGGATCAGACGAGTGTGCGTCCGGTCAGCCGGCTCAGGATGGCGAGCGGGCTCGAGTCGGGATTGTATTGCTTCGACGCCGCCAGATGAAGGGTCTGCTCGAGCATGTATTGCCCCGCCATCACGGCGTGCGAGGTCTGGTCGGAGAAGCACACCCACACCGATCCCGGCGGGAACTTGGCGGTCTCTTGCGGCGAGCTTTCCTGGTACGCCATGTCCGACTTCATGCCGTCGTGCAGCTGCAGCATCAGGTGGTCGTACTCGCTGCGCAACGACTTGGTCACGCGCAGCGCGCGCAGTGCCTTGGCCTGCCAACGCACATAGGGCTTGGCACGCGGCAGGAAGCGCTTGGCGATGTCCTCGAAAGGCTCGCCCACACGCCACACGCGCGGCGCGCCTTCAGGGTTGACGTTGGTGAACACGCGCAGGATGCGCTCACCGTAGTTGGGCCGCGACGGGAACGCATCGACGTGCAGGCGCCGGTCGTCGGCGCGCCACGACTGCACGCGCGTTTCGACCTGCGCTGGTCGGTAGCTCGTGGGCGCCAGCCGCAGGGCCGGCGTGTAGTGCGGCAGCAGCCCGTGAATGAGCTGCGTGGCCTGCGCCCGGAAGCGCCCCACCATCGCGGCCGCCGTGCGCTGCACTGCCTCGTCACCGACAGCGCCCTTGAGCTTGCCGTTGGCATCGAGGCTGATGTTGCGCACATCGGGCGACAGCAGGCTGGGCGTCAGCAGGCTGCGCTCTTCGGGTCGCAGCTCGAAACCCAGGCGCGGAAAGTACAGCACCTTGCCGGCCTCGAGTTCCGCGATCCACGCCTCGTTCGGCGTGGCCGCGGCCCAGTCGCTCAGATCCAGTTCGACGAGCTGGGTTTCCATGGCGACGCTCAGGCGATGGCAGCCAGCTGCGCGTGCATCTCCTGCACCGAGATCACGCCGAGCTCGTCCATGAAGCCCATGCCCTCGACCGCGGCTTCGGCGCCGAAGATCGTGGTGAAGGTCGTCACGCGCGCCAGCAGCGCCGAGGTGCGGATCTGCCGCGAGTCGGTAATGGCATTGCGGCGCTCTTCCACCGTGTTGATGACCAAGGCAATCTCGTTGTTCTTGATCATGTCCACGATGTGCGGGCGGCCTTCGGTCACCTTGTTGACCGTCGCGCACTCGATGCCGGCGGCGCTGATGGCGGCGGCCGTGCCCTTGGTCGCGACGATCTCGAAGCCCAGCTTGACCAAGCCGCGCGCCACTTCCACGGCACGCGCCTTGTCGTTGTTCTTCACCGAGATGAAGACCTTGCCCGACTTCGGCAGGTGCGTGCCCGCGCCGAGTTGCGACTTCACGAAGGCTTCGCCGAAGGTCTTGCCCACGCCCATCACTTCGCCGGTCGACTTCATTTCGGGGCCGAGGATGGTGTCCACGCCCGGGAACTTGACGAACGGGAACACGGCCTCCTTCACGCTGAAGTACGGCGGCGTGACTTCCTTGGTCACGCCCTGCGACGCCAGCGACTGGCCGGCCATGCAGCGTGCCGCCACCTTGGCGAGCTGGATGCCCGTGGCCTTGCTCACGTAAGGCACGGTGCGCGAGGCACGCGGGTTCACTTCGAGCACGTAGATGACGTCCTTGCCGTCCTTCTGCTGGATCGCGAACTGCACGTTCATCAGGCCGACCACGTTCAGCGCCTTGGCCATTGCGGCGCTCTGGCGCTTCAGTTCGGCGATGGTGTCGGCGTTCAGGCTGTAGGGCGGCAGCGAGCAGGCGGAGTCGCCCGAGTGCACGCCAGCCTGTTCGATGTGTTCCATGACGCCGCCGATCAGCGTGGCGCCTTCGCCGTCGCGGATGCAGTCGACGTCGCACTCGACGGCGTCGTTCAGGAAGCGGTCGAGCAGCACGGGCGAGTCATTGCTCACCTTGACGGCCTCGCGCATGTAGCGCTCGAGGTCGCGTTGCTCGTGCACGATTTCCATCGCGCGGCCGCCGAGCACGTAGCTCGGACGCACCACCAGCGGATAGCCCAGCGCCGCCGCCTTTTCGAGGGCCTCGGGTTCGGTGCGCGCGGTGGCGTTCGGCGGCTGGCGCAGGCCCAGCTCGTGCAGCAGCTTCTGGAAGCGCTCACGGTCTTCGGCCGCGTCGATCATGTCGGGCGTGGTGCCGATGATCGGCACGCCATTGGCCTCGAGGTCGAGCGCGAGCTTCAGCGGCGTCTGGCCGCCGTATTGCACGATCACGCCGAGCGGCTTTTCCTTGTCCACGATCTCGAGCACGTCTTCGAGCGTCAGCGGCTCGAAATACAGGCGATCCGAGGTGTCGTAGTCGGTCGACACGGTCTCGGGGTTGCAGTTGACCATGATGGTCTCGTAGCCGTCCTCGCGCATGGCGAGCGCGGCGTGCACGCAGCAGTAGTCGAACTCGATGCCCTGGCCGATGCGGTTGGGACCGCCGCCGAGCACCATGATCTTCTTCTTGTCCGTCGGCTCGGCTTCGCACTCGTCTTCATAGGTCGAGTACATGTAGGCCGTGTTGGTCGCGAACTCGGCCGCGCAGGTGTCCACGCGCTTGTAGACCGGGCGCACACCCAGGGCGCGGCGCTTTTCGCGGATGGCCGTGTCGGTGGTCTTCAGCTGGCGCGCGAGGCGGCGGTCGGAGAAGCCCTTCTTCTTCAGCGCGAGCAGCGTGTCCTTGTCGATGTCGGCGAGCGACTTGGTTTCCAGCTCGAGTTCGATCTTCACGATCTCCTCGATCTGCACCAGGAACCACGGGTCGATCTTGGTCAGCGCGAACACTTCATCGACGCTCAGCCCCATGGCGAAGGCATCGCCCACGTACCAGATGCGCTCGGGGCCGGGCTCGCCCAGTTCCTTCTCGAGCACTTCGCGGTCCTGCGTCTTCTCGTTCAGGCCGTCCACGCCCACTTCGAGGCCGCGCAGGGCCTTCTGGAACGATTCCTGGAAGGTGCGGCCCATGGCCATCACCTCGCCCACCGACTTCATCTGCGTGGTCAGGCGCGAGTCGGCCTGCGGGAATTTCTCGAAGGCGAAACGCGGGATCTTGGTGACCACGTAGTCGATCGACGGCTCGAACGATGCGGGCGTGGCGCCGCCCGTGATTTCGTTGCGCAGCTCGTCGAGCGTGTAGCCCACGGCCAGCTTGGCCGCGACCTTGGCGATCGGGAAACCCGTGGCCTTGGAGGCCAGCGCCGACGAACGCGACACGCGCGGGTTCATCTCGATGACGACCATGCGGCCGTCCTTCGGGTTGATGGAGAACTGCACGTTCGAGCCACCGGTGTCCACGCCGATTTCGCGCAGCACGGCCAGCGAGGCGTTGCGCAGGATCTGGTATTCCTTGTCGCTCAGCGTCTGCGCGGGGGCCACGGTGATCGAGTCGCCGGTGTGCACGCCCATCGGGTCGAGGTTTTCGATCGAGCAGACGATGATGCAGTTGTCGGCCTTGTCGCGCACGACTTCCATCTCGTACTCTTTCCAGCCGAGCAGCGACTCTTCGATCAGCAGCTCGTTGGTGGGCGAGGCTTCGATGCCGCGCTTGCAGATGGTCTCGAACTCGTCCGGGTTGTAGGCGATGCCGCCGCCCGTGCCGCCGAGCGTGAAGCTGGGGCGAATGACGGTGGGAAAACCCAGCGTCTTCTGCACGGCCCAAGCCTCGTCCATGGTGTGCGCGATGCCGGAGCGGGCCGAGCCCAGTCCGATCTTGGTCATCGCGTCCTTGAACTTCAGGCGGTCTTCGGCCTTGTCGATGGCTTCGGGCGTGGCGCCGATCAGCTCGACCGGCTTGCCGGTGGCCGCGCCGTTGTACTTGTCGAGCACGCCATGGCGCCACAGGTCGAGCGCGCAGTTCAGCGCGGTCTGGCCGCCCATGGTCGGCAGGATGGCGTCGGGGCGCTCCTTGACGATGATCTTCTCGACCGTCTGCCAGGTGATGGGCTCGATATAGGTGACGTCGGCCGTGGCCGGGTCGGTCATGATCGTCGCGGGGTTGCTGTTGATCAGGATGACCTTGTAGCCCTCTTCGCGCAGCGCCTTGCAGGCTTGCACGCCCGAGTAGTCGAACTCGCAGGCCTGGCCGATGATGATCGGGCCGGCCCCGATGATGAGGATCGATTTGAGGTCTGTGCGCTTAGGCATTCTTGTTCTCCGTCTTGTGCTTTTCCATCAGTGCCGTGAAGCGATCGAACAGATAGCCGATGTCGTGCGGGCCCGGCGAGGCTTCAGGGTGGCCCTGGAAGCAGAACGCGGGCTTGTCGGTGCGCGCCAGGCCCTGCAGCGTGTTGTCGAACAGGCTGATGTGGGTGGGTCGCAGGTTGGCCGGCAGCGACTTCTCGTCGACCGCGAAGCCGTGGTTCTGGCTGGTGATGCTCACGCGGCCGTTGTCCAGGTCCTTCACCGGATGGTTCGCGCCGTGGTGGCCGAACTTCATCTTGAAGGTCTTGGCGCCCGAGGCCAGCGCCATGATCTGGTGGCCCAGGCAGATGCCGAAGGTGGGAATGCCGGTCTCGATCAGTTCCTTGACAGCGCTGATGGCGTAGTCGCAGGGCTCCGGGTCCCCGGGGCCGTTGGCCAGGAAGATGCCATCGGGCTTGAGCTTGAGCACGTCGGCGGCGGGCGTCTGCGCCGGCACCACGGTGATGCGCGCGCCGCGCTGCGCGATCATGCGCAGGATGTTCTTCTTGACGCCGTAATCGAAGGCGACGACGTGGAACCGGGGCGTGATCTGCACGCCGTAGCCCGGCTTGCCGTTCAGGTTGACGAGCTTCCACTCGGTCTCGGTCCACTCGTAGGTCTGCGTGACCGACACGACCTTGGCCAGGTCGAGGCCGGCCATGCTGGGCGCGGCCTTGGCGGCGGCGATGGCCTTGTCGATCAGCGCCTGCGTCACGACCTCGCCTTCGGCCAGGCCCAGAATGCAGCCGTTCTGCGCGCCGTGCGTGCGCAGGTGACGCGTGAGCTTGCGGGTGTCGATGTTCGCAATGGCCACGGTGTTGCCGGACACGAGGTACTCGGTCAGCGTGGCGGTCTTGCGGAAGTTGGAGGCGACGAGGGGCAGGTCCTTGATGATCAGGCCCGCGGCATGGATCTTGTCGGCTTCGATGTCTTCACCGTTGACGCCGTAGTTGCCGATGTGCGGATACGTCAGGGTGACGATCTGCTGGCAGTAGCTCGGGTCGGTGAGGATTTCCTGGTAACCGGTCATGGCGGTGTTGAACACCACTTCACCGGTCGTGGAGCCGGCGGCTCCGATCGAATTGCCTTGAAAGACCGTGCCGTCTGCGAGCGCCAGGATGGCGGGCGGGAAACTTCCCTTGAGAGACAAAAGCACTGGGTTCTCCGGATGGTTACGGTCGCCCGGAGCCCCAGGACATATTGCCTGCGGACTGCTGCTTAGGGGGAAGATGGCGTGAAAGGCGGCCGGGCGACGCTATTGCGAGTAAGCCCCCGATTGTAGCCCGACTGGAGGGCCCTATTCGCAGTGCAGGGCTGCTCCGCTCGCATGCAGGCAGATGGCGGCTGCGGCGGCCACGTTCAGCGACTCCTCGCCACCGGGCTGGGCAATGCGGATGTGGCGCGTCGCGCGGGCCTCCAGGGCGGGCGACACGCCCTGCCCTTCGTGGCCCATGAGCCAGGCGCAAGGGTGCGGCAAGTCGGCCTTGTGCAGCCATTCGCCACGGTGCGAGCTGGTGGCCACCAACGGCACTTTCAGTGCGTCGAGCGCTTCGGCGTCCACGCCCTCGATCAATCGCAGGCCGAAATGGGCGCCCATGCCGGCGCGCAGCACCTTCGGCGCCCACAACGCGGCCGTGCCCTTGAGCGCGATCACCTGGGTGAAGCCGAACGCGGCGGCGCTGCGCAGGATGGAGCCGGCATTGCCGGCGTCCTGCAGGCGGTCGAGCACCACGCTGGAGGCATTCGGCAGCAGTTCGGGGCGGCTCGGCAGTTCGAGCACGAAGCCCATCGGCGCCGGCGACTCCAGCCCGCTGACGCCACGCAGCAGATCGTCGCTCACGACTACTGTTTTGATAGCACTACTCGCCCATTCGGCAGGCGCGGTCGGCCAGAACGATTCTGAAAACACCGCGATCGCCGGTTTGACGCCGCGCGCCAGCGCCGCCCGGCACAGGTGATCGCCTTCAAGCCAGATGCGGCCCAGCTTGCGGTACGCGCCCGGGTCTTGCGCGAGCTTGCGCAGGTCCTTGAGCAGCGGGTTGTCGCGCGAGCTGATGTGGCTGGCGCCGGCTTCGGATGTCATGGAAAGAGGGATTCAGGGTGCGGCGCGCAGGTCGAGGCGCACGGGCTCGGCAAGGCCGATGACCATCGCCGCCTCCGCGCTTCCCGCCGGCACGACGACGCTCACGGCGGCGCCGGCCGCCGCGGTACGGGCCAGCGCCGCCGCCACAGGGCTGAACGACCGGCGGTGATGCACGCAGGCGCCGTGGCGCTGCAGCGCCTCCAGGTGCTCTCGCGTGCCGTAGCCCTTGTGGCCGGCAAAGCCGTAGTGCGGGAATTCGGCGTGCAGTTGCTCGCACAGGCGGTCGCGGTGCACCTTGGCCAGGATCGAGGCGGCCGAAATGGCCTTGACCCGCGCATCGCCCTTGACGATGGCCTCGGCCAGCACGTCGAGCGTCGGCAGGCGGTTGCCGTCGACCAGCACTTTCACCGGCTTCAGGCGCAGCCCTTCGACGGCGCGGCGCATCGCGAGCATCGTGGCCTGCAGGATGTTGTGGGTGTCGATTTCCTCGACGCTGGCCTGCGCGATGGAGCAGCACAGCGCCTTGGCGAGGATCTGGTCGTGCAGGCGTTCGCGCTGCAGGGCCGTCAGCGTCTTGGAGTCGGCCAGGCCGCGGATCGGCCGCAGGTCGTCGAGGATCACGGCCGCCGCCACCACCGGCCCGGCCAGCGGCCCGCGCCCCGCCTCGTCGACGCCCGCCATCAGCCCCGGTGCGTCCCACACCAGAGGGGCCTGCTCAGCCTTCAAGAACTTTCTGGATCGCATCGGCGCAAAGTGTCGGCGTATCGCGCTGCAATTGCACATGCAGCTCTGAAAATCTTTGTTGCAACGCCTGCGCCTTCTCGGGCGCGTCGAGCCAGGCCAGCGTGGCCTTGGCCAGCGCCTCGGGGGTGGCAGCCTCCTGCAGCAGCTCCGGCACCACGAAGTCGCGGCACAGGATGTTGGGCAGGCCGACCCAGGGCTGCAGCTGCTTGCGTTGCATGAGGCGCCACGAAAGGCCGTTCATGTTGTACGCGATGACCATCGGCCGCTTGAACAGCGCCGCTTCGAGCGTGGCCGTGCCGCTGGCGATCAGCGTGGCGTCGCAGGCGGCCAGGGCGGCATGCGACTGGCCGTCGAGCAGCTTCACGCGGCCGGTCATGCCGCTGGCCTGCAGCAGGGCGTCGACCTCCGCGCGCAGGCCCGGCAGGATGGGCGCCACGAACTGGATGCCCGGCCGCTCCTTCTGCATCAACGCCGCGGCGGCGAAGAAACGGGCGGCGAGGTAGCGCACCTCCGAACGACGGCTGCCGGGCAGCAAGGCAACGACCTGCGCGTCGGGCGCCAGGCCGATGGCCGCGCGTGCACCGGCACGGTCGGGCGTCATCGGGATCACATTGGCCAGGGGATGCCCGACGTAGCTGCCCGCCACGCCGTGCTCCGCCAGCAAGGCGGGCTCGAACGGGAAGATGCACAGCACGTGATCGGCCGCCGCGCGGACCTTTTCGATACGCTCCGGACGCCACGCCCAGATCGACGGGCAAATGAAATGCACCGTCTTCATGCCCCGGCTGCGCAGGCCCGCTTCAAGGTCGAGATTGAAATCGGGGGCGTCGACGCCGATGAACAGCTCCGCCCATTCGCGCAGCAGCCGGGCCTTGAGCTGGCGGCGAATACCAGCGATCTCGGCGTAGTGCCGCAGCACCTCGACATAGCCGCGCACCGCAAGCTTTTCCTGCGGCCACCAGCTCTGAAAGCCGTGGGCCAGCATGCGAGGGCCGCCGATGCCGACGGTCTCCAGGCCGGGCCAGCGCGCTTGCAGCCCGTCGAGCAGCAGGCCCGCGAGCAGGTCGCCGGAGGCTTCGCCCGCGACCAGCGCGAAGCGTCGCTGTCCGTCCTTCTGCATCGCGGTCACGTCAGCGCGCGATGCCGCGCGTCGAATTGGCGATGAAGGATTCCATCAGCGCGATATCGCTTGCCGCTTCGGGCATTTCCGTGGCGAGCGCGGCGATGGCCGTGCGCGCCTCGTCGAGCGTCTTGCCCTGACGGTAGAGCAACCGGTGCATCTGCTTCACGGCCGCGAGCCGCTGCGCCGAAAAGTCGCGCCGGCGCAGGCCGACGATGTTGAAGCCGCGCACCGCCAGCGGGTTGCCGTCGACCAGCATGAAAGGCGGCACGTCTTGAGACACCGCACTGGCAAACCCGACCATCGCGTGCGCGCCGATCGAGACGAACTGATGAATGCCGGTGAGCCCACCGATCGTCACCCAATCGGCCAGGTGCACGTGACCGGCCAGCGTGGTGTTGTTGGACAGCGTCGTGTGGTTGTCGACCCGGCAGTCGTGCGCGATGTGCGTGTACGCCATGATCCAGTTGTCGCTGCCCACGCGCGTGACCCCGCCCGCCCCCGGCACGCCGAGGTTGAAGGTGCAGAACTCGCGAATGACGTTGCGGTCGCCGATGACCAACTCGGTCGGCTCGCCGGCGTACTTCTTGTCCTGCGGCACGGCGCCGAGGGACGAGAACTGGAAAATGCGGTTGTCGCGCCCGATGGTCGTGCGCCCCTCGATCACGCAGTGCGCGCCGACGGTGGTGCCCGCGCCGATCCGCACGTGCGGACCGATCACGGTATAGGGCCCGACCGACACCGAGGCGTCGAGTTGTGCCTGGGGGTCGACGAGGGCTGTCGAATGAACCTGGGTCATGCCTTGTGAAACGACTGCGGCCGGATCAGTTGATCTGGCGCATGGCGCACATCAGCGTCGCCTCGCAGGCGAGCTCGCTGCCCACCAGCGCGCGGCCCTTGAACTTGGAAATGCCGGCCTTCATGCGTTCGATCTCGACTTCGAGCGTCAACTGGTCGCCCGGTTCCACGGGACGCTTGAAACGCGCACCGTCGATGGCGGCAAAGTAGTAGACGGTGTTGTCGTCCGGCACGATGTCGAGCGAGTGGAACGACAGCAGCGCCGCGGCCTGGGCCATGGCTTCGAGCATCAGCACGCCCGGCATGACCGGACGGTGCGGGAAGTGGCCGTTGAAGAACGGCTCGTTCATGGTCACGTTCTTGAGCGCCGTGATGCGCTTGCCCTTTTCCATGTCCAGCACGCGGTCCACCAGCAGGAACGGGTAGCGGTGGGGCAGCAGCTTGAGGATTTGGTGGATATCGAGCGCAATCGCTGGCTTGGTCATGATTTTCTGTTCCTGCATCGTCGTCATTTTTTCGAGGGAGCCTTCTCCAGCGCCTTCAGTCGTTCGCGCAGGCTGTGCAACTGCTTGAGCGTTGCCGCATTCTTTTCCCAGCTCGCATTGTCATCGATGGGAAACATGCCGGTGTATTGGCCGGCCTTGTGGATCGAACGGGTAACAATGGTTGCGGCGGACACATGAACGCCGTCGGCCACCGTCAGATGGCCCAGCACGATGGCGCCGCCGCCAAAGGTGCAGTTGGCGCCGATGACGGCGCTGCCGGCCACGCCGACGCAGCCCGCCATGGCGGTGTTCTTGCCCACGCGCACGTTGTGGCCGATCTGGATCAGGTTGTCGAGCTTCACGCCGTCTTCGATCACGGTGTCATCGAGCGCGCCGCGGTCGATGCAGGTGTTGGCGCCGATCTCGACGTCGTTGCCGATGCGCACCGCGCCCAGTTGCTCGATCTTGATCCACTGGCCCTGGTGCAGCGCGAGGCCGAAGCCGTCCGCCCCGATCACCACGCCCGGGTGCAGCAGGCAGCGCTCGCCGACGGTGCAGTCTTCGCTCACCGTCACGCGCGACTTCAGCACGGTGCCTGCGCCGATGCGCGCGCCCCGCTCCACCACGCACAGCGCGCCAATGCGCGCCGTCGGGTCGACATGCGCCTCGGCATGGATGACTGCGCTGGGGTGGATGCGATCGGCCTCCGGACGCGCGTGATGCGCCTTCCAGAGCTGTGTCAGGCGCGCGAAGTAGTAGTAGGGATCGGGCGTGACGATGAACGCGCCACGCACCGCGGCCGCCTCGCGCATGGCGGGCGACACGATGACGCACGCGGCCTTCGAGGCCGCGAGCTCCTGCTGGTATTTGGGATGGCTCAGGAAACTGAGCGCATCGGGCTGTGCATTCTGCAACGGCGAAAGCCGCTCGATGGACAGCGCCGCATCGCCATGAAGCTCGCCCCCGAGGGCGTCAACGATGGCTCCAAGCTGCAGTGACACGCCGGTTCGCGGCGTTACTTGCCGGCCGCGGGTGGTGCAGAGCCGACCGACGCGTTCAGCGCCTTGATCACCTTGTCGGTGATGTCGTGCTTCGGGTTGATGTAGATCGCTTCCTGCAGGATGGCGTCGTACTTTTCAGCCTCGGCCACCTGCTTCACCACCCGGTTGGCACGCTCGTAGACCTGTTGCAGCTCTTCGTTCTTGCGCGCATTCAGGTCTTCCTGGAATTCGCGGCGCTTGCGCTGGAAATCGCGGTCCTGGTCGACCAGCGCGCGCTGGCGCGAGACGCGCTGGCTTTCCGACAGCGTGGGCGCTTCACGCTCGAACTTCTCGGAAGCCGTCTTCAGGGCATCGCCCTGCCCGGTCAGGTCTTTCTCGCGCTTGAGGAACTCCGCCTCGAGCTTGGCCTGGGCAGCCTTGGCCGGCTGGGCTTCGCGCAGCACGCGGTCCGGGTTCACGAAACCGATGCGAAAGGTTTCCTGTGCTTGCGCCTCGGCAGGCGCAGCAACGAGCACGAAAGCGGGAATCAACAACGCGCCTGCCGCGGCGCGAATCAAATGCTTCATTTAGAAAGACGTTCCGATCTGGAATTGGAGGCGCTGGATTCTATCCTTCGGGATCGTGACGAGCCCGGTCTGCGGATCCGTGACTTCCTTCTGGGACTTGATGGGGAAGGCGTAAGCCAAGCGCAGCGGGCCCAGCGGCGAGATCCAGCTGACCCCGAGACCGACCGACGCGCGCAACTTCTTCTGGGCGCTCCATTGAGCGTCGGTGACATTGGCCGCGCGGGAGCCGAAGACATTGCCGACGTCGAAGAAGCCGTACAGGCGCAGCGTGCGATCGTTGCCGGCGCCGGGGAACGGCGTGCTCAATTCGGCATTGAAGATCGCCTTCTTGGTACCACCCAGCGCGGCGCCGTCGGTCTGACCGAACAGCGGCACGTCGCGCGGACCCAGCGAGTTCTGCTCGAAGCCGCGGATCGACCCGAGACCACCGGCGTAGAAGTTCTTGAAGATCGGGTAGACCTTGTTGCCGAGGGCCTTGGCATAACCCACCTCGCCGTTGACCGAGAAGGTGTACTGCTTGTTGATCGCGAAGAACTGCTGGTACTGGTAGTTCGTCTTGATGTACTGCATATCGCCGCCCACGCCCAGCTCGACGTTGGCGCGCTGCATCCGGCCCGTGGTCGGGGTCAGCGCGCTGTCGCGGCTGTCACGGCCCCAGCCGATGCTCAGAGGAACACCCCAGACGCTCTTCTGGTCGCAACCGAGCACGAGGAAGCCGGTGGCATCCTTCTTGCATTGGAAGTAATTGAGATAGGAGTTCGGCGTGACCAGGCCCGCATACACCGATGAGCCGTTCGGGTCGAAGGCATAGCGCTCCAGCCCGATACCAAAGAAGACCGTGTCAATTTCGCTGAACGGCACACCAAAGCGAATCGTGGCACCCTGATTGACGAGCTTGTAATCACCGTCTTCCGACGCGGAGTAAGGCCGCGTCGTCGTGTGGTACACGCTGATCGTGCGCGAGATGCCGTCCTTCGTGAAGTACGGGTCGGTCGTGGTCAGCGACAGCGTACGGTTGTACTTGCTGGTGTTGACCTGCACGCCCAGGAAATTACCCGAGCCGAACACGTTTTCCTGCGAGATGCCGAAGGTCAGCGCGACCTTGTCGGAGCTCGAGTAGCCGGCGCCGAGTTGCAGGCTGCCGGTGGGCTTTTCGGCCACGTTGACGGTCAGGTCGACCTGGTCGGGCGAACCGGGGACTTCCTGGGTTTCGACGTTCACTTCGGTGAAGAAGCCCAGGCGGTCGACGCGGTCGCGCGACAGCTTGATCTTGTCGCCGTCGTACCACGAGGCCTCGTACTGGCGGAACTCGCGGCGGATCACTTCGTCGCGGGTCTTGTTGTTGCCACCGACGGACACGCGGCGCACGTACACGCGGCGCGAAGGCTCGGCCTGCAGCGTCAGCGTCACGCGGTTGTTCACGCGGTCGATCTCGGGACGTGCCTGCACGCGAGCGAACGCATAGCCGAAGGTGCCGAAATAGTCGTTGAAGGCCTTGGTGGTCTCGGTGACCTGCTCGCCGTTGTAGGGCTCGCCCGGCTTGATCGTGATGAGCGACTTGAACTCGTCGTCGCGGCCCAGGTAGTTGCCGTCGAGCTTGACGCCGGCCACCACGAACTTCTCGCCTTCGGAGATGTTGACCGTCACGGTCAGGTCCTTGCGGTCTGGCGAGATGGCGACCTGCGTCGAGTCGATGCGGAACTCGAGGTAGCCGCGCGTGATGTAGTACGAGCGCAGGGTTTCGAGGTCGGCGTTGAGCTTGGCGCGCGAGTACTGGTTCGACTTGGTGTACCAGCTCATGAAGCCGCCGCTGTCCTGGTCGAACAGGCTCAGCAGCGTCGATTCGCTGAAGGCCTTGTTGCCGACCACATGCACTTCGCGGATGCGCGCCGAATCGCCTTCGGTGACCGTGAAGGTCAGGTTGACACGGTTGCGCTCGATGGGCGTGACGGTGGTCACGACCTGCGCGTTGTAGAGGCTGCGGCTCACGTACTGGCGCTTGAGCTCCTGCTCGGCGCGGTCGGTCAGGGCCTTGTCGTAGGGACGGCCGTCGGTCAGGCCGACTTCACGCAGCGCCTTCGTCAGCGCGGCCTTGTCGAACTCCTTGGTGCCGACGAAGTCGACGTCCGCGATGGTGGGCCGCTCTTCGACGATCACCACCAGCACGTTGCCGTTCACGTCGATGCGCACATCCTTGAACAAACCCAGCTCGAACAGCGCGCGGATCGCGGCCGAACCGCGATCGTCGCTGTATGTGTCGCCCACGCGCAGGGGCAGCGACGCGAAGATCGTGCCGGCCTCGACGCGTTGCAAGCCTTCGACGCGAATGTCGCGTACCGTGAAAGGCTCGACAGCCCATGCAGCCGTGGCGGCGAGCGCACTGGCAACCACCGCGACAACGCTACGCAGGCGAAAGCGACTGAAGTTTTTGTTCATCTGTGAATTGAGCCGGCACGGAAAGGGCCGGCAGAAAGTTAACCAAAGAGCCGCGTGACGTCGTTGAACAGTGCAACCGACATCATGACCAGCAGCAGAGCAACCCCGCCGCGCTGCAGCCGTTCCATCCAGGCGTCAGAGACGCTTTTACCGGTCAGGCCCTCCCAAAGATAATACATCAGGTGCCCCCCATCGAGGACCGGGAGCGGCATGAGATTGAGTACACCCAAGCTCACGCTGATCAGCGCGAGGAACACCAGATACTGCGTCAGGCCGAGGCTTGCGGACTTGCCAGCATAGTCGGCAATGGTGAGCGGACCGCTCAGATTCTTAAGGGAAGCTTCACCAATGACCATCTTGGCCATCATCCGCACGGTCAGCGCCGACACCTCCCAGGTGCGCACCACGCCGCGCCAGACACCGTCGATCGGCCCCTGGCGCACGGTCACCATTTCAGGCGGCGCGCCCACGTAGGCGCCGATACGGCCGACCTTGGCGGCGCCCTCGGCGCGCACTTCCGGCTTGACGTCGAGCGTGAGCGACTGGCCGCCGCGCTCGATCCGCCAGGCCTGGGTGCGGGGTTGGTCGCCGTCGACCGAGGCGCGGATCACTTCGCGCAGTTGCTGCCCGTCGACGATGGCCGTGTCACCGATGGCGCGCACCACGTCGCCATTGCGCAGGCCCGAGCGCTCGGCGGCGCTGTCGGCCATGACTTCGCCGATTTCGGGCTTCGTGAGCGGCGCCAGCACGCCGATCTTGCGGAACATCTGCGGATCGGCATCCCGGGTCTCGAGGCGGCTCAGCGGCAGCACCAGCGTGCGCGCGGGCTTGCCGCCCTCGCCCGCCACTTCGAGCGTCAGGTCGTGGCCGTCGAGCGCGCCGCGCGTCATGCGCCAGCGCAGGTCTTCGAACGATTGCACCGGCGACAGGTCGCCGTCGAAGCCCGCTTGCGTGATGTGCTCCCCGCCGCGCAGGCCCGCTGTTTCGGCCAGCGAAGCCGCGACCGGCCGGCCGAGCGTGGCCACAGGCTCCTGCACCCCGATCCAGTTGACCGCCGTGTAGAGCGCCACCGCCAGCAGCAGGTTGGCAATCGGGCCCGCCGCGACGATGGCCGCGCGTGAACGCAGCGGCTGGGTGTTGAAGGCGCGATGCCGCTCTTCGGGCGCGACCGGCCCTTCACGCTCATCGAGCATCTTGACGTAGCCGCCCAGCGGAAAAGCGCCGATGACGAACTCGGTCGACTGCCCCGGATGCTGGCGCTTGGGCTGCCAGCGGAACAATGTCTTACCGAAGCCGACCGAAAACCGCTCCACCTTGACGCCGCAGGCAACCGCGACGCGGTAGTGGCCGTATTCGTGCACCGCGATCAGGACGCCGAGCGCGACCACAAAGGCTATGACAGTAAGCATCCGGGTCCTTTGATCTGGGGTGGGTCGTCGTCAGGCTGCGAAACGCAGTGCCGCGGCATTGGCCGCCGCGCGGGCGCTGGCATCGAGCGCCAGCAGGTCCGCCAGCGATGCCGGCTTGGAGGGCGAGACCGTTTCCAAAGTTTCCATGTTGACCGCATGAATGCGATCAAAACGCAGCCGTCGGTCCAGAAAAGCCTCGACCGCGACCTCGTTGGCCGCGTTGAGCACCGCCGTCGTGCCCGGCGCGGCGCGCAATGCGTGCCATGCCAGCCCCAGTCCCGGGAAGAGCGCGGCGTCGGGTGCGGTGAAAGTCAGCGAGGCCATCTGCCGGAAATCGAGCCGCGCGGCGCCACTTTCGATGCGCTCGGGCCAGGCCAGGCCGACCGCGATCGGCACCCGCATGTCGGGCGTGCCGAGCTGGGCGATGACCGAGGCATCGGTGAACTGCACCATCGAATGCACCACGCTCTGCGGATGGATCACGACCTCGATCTGCTCGGGCGACACGCCGAACAGGTGGCGCGCCTCGATCACTTCGAGCGCCTTGTTCATCATCGTGGCCGAGTCGACCGAGATCTTGCGGCCCATGACCCAGTTCGGGTGGGCGCAGGCTTGCTCGGGCGTGACCGTGCCCAGGGTTTCGGGCGCGCGCGTGCGAAACGGGCCGCCCGAGGCGGTCAGGATGATCTTGTCGATGCGCCGGGGCCAGGTGGACGGGTCTTCGGGAAGCGACTGGAAGATGGCCGAATGCTCGCTGTCGATGGGCAGCAGCGTGGCGCCGCCCTCGCGCACCGTGCGCATGAACAGCTCGCCGCCGACGACCAGCGCCTCCTTGTTGGCCAGCAGCAGGCGCTTGCCGGCGCGCGCCGCGGCCAGGCAGGGCCCGAGGCCGGCGGCGCCCACGATGGCGGCCATGACGGCGTCGACCTCTTCGTGCGAAGCTATCTTTTCGATAGCATCGTCACCTGTCAGGACGACAGTCTTCAGGCTGTTCTGCTTGAGCTTTTCCGCCAGAAGCGCCGCATGCGGCGCGCTGGCCATGACGGCGAAGCGCGGCGAAAACTGCGCGCACTGCGCCAGCAGTTCGTCCACCTTGGTGGCGGCGGACAGCGCGAACACCTCGAAACGTTCGGGGTGGCGCGCAATGACGTCGAGCGTGCTCACGCCGACCGAACCGGTCGAGCCGAGCACAGTGACGCGTTGTCTGGAAGTGTTCACAGGAAAGCGAGCATCATGGCAATGGGAAGCGCGGGCAAGAGGGCATCCACGCGGTCGAGGACGCCGCCGTGGCCCGGCAGCAGCCGGCTGCTGTCCTTGGCGCCGGCGCTTCGCTTGATCAGGGATTCGACGAGGTCGCCCACGACGCTCATCGCGGCAAGGAACAAGGCCCCCAGCAGCAGCAGCCACCAGCCGCGCTCGGCAAGCCGGGTGTACAGGCTGGCAACGGTCGCGCCCGCCGCCTTGTCGGCCCAGACCCAGGCAAAGGCCAGCACCACCACGCCGATCATTCCGCCCCAGACACCCTCCCAGCTCTTGCCGGGACTGATCGCCGGCGCGAGCTTGTTGCGGGTGAACTTCAGGCCGAAGGCCCTGCCGGAGAAATAGGCGAACACGTCGGCCACCCACACCAGCACGAGGATCGAGAGCAGAAAGTTGATGCCGATCATGCGCGCCTGCACGGCGGCAAGCCATGCAACCCACAGCGCCAGCAGGCCGCCGACCAGCCGCAGCCCGCGCGGAATGCGGGGCCACCCCGGCACCGCCACGCGCAGCAACGCCGCGCCTCCCAGCACCCAGGCCGCGCCGGCCAGCGTCCACATGAGCACCAGTGACTGATCGAGCAGGCCCAGCCACCACGACAGCGCGCACAGCAGCACCGTCTCGACGCCCAGGAACACCGACAGCCGCTGGCCGTAGCCGTTCAGGCGCCCCCACTCCCAGGCGGCGGCGCCGATCAGCACCAGCATCACGCAGGCGAAGGGAATGTGGTTTCGGTAGAACAGCGCCGGCAGCAGGATCGCGAGCAGCACGATCGCCGTGAGGATGCGTTGTTTGAGCATGCGGGAGGTTGTCGGGCTGTCAGGCCGTCAAGCCCTGGGGGGCTGCGACCTGTGCCGAGGTTTGACCGAAGCGCCGCTCGCGGCTCTGGAACGCGGCGATGGCCTCGTCCAGCGCAGCCTCGTCGAATTCCGGCCACAGCTTGTCGCTGAAGAAAAGCTCGGCATAGGCACTCTGCCAGAGCAGGAAATTGGACAAGCGCTGCTCGCCGCCGGTGCGGATGAACAGGTCGGGGTCGGGCACGTGCGCCAGCGCCATGGCGCGGTCCAGGCTCGCCTCGGTGATGGCCTCGCCCTGTGCCGCCAGCCTGGCTGCCGCCTGCGCGATGTCCCATCGGCCGCCGTAGTTGAAGCAGACGTTGAGCACCATGCGCGTGTTGTGCGCCGTGGCGGTCTCGGCGCCGATCAGGCCCTGCACCATCTTCGGCGACAGGCCGCCGCGCTCGCCCACGAAATGCAGCCGCACGCCGTCGCGCGAGAGCCGGGGCACCTCGCGGGCAAGCGCGCCGACCATCAATTCCATGAGCCCGGAGACCTCCTCGACGGGCCGGTTCCAGTTCTCGGACGAGAACGCGAACACCGTGAGCACGCCCACACCGCGGTCGGCGCAGGCCTTGACGCAGCGGCGCAGTGATTCCACGCCCTGCTTGTGCCCCGCCACGCGAGGCAAAAAACGCCGCGTCGCCCAACGGCCATTGCCGTCCATGACGATGGCAACGTGGTGGGGAATGCGCGGCGTCGACGAGGCCATGGCAGGCCTCAAACGGCCATGATCTCCGCTTCCTTGGCCGCGACCAGCCGGTCGATTTCCGCGATATGGCGGTCGGTGACCTTCTGGATGTCGGCTTCGGCGCGCTTCTGGTCGTCTTCCGACGCCAGCTTGTCCTTGACCAGTTTCTTGACCGACTCGTTCGCGTCACGGCGCAGGTTGCGCGTGGCGATCTTGGCGGTTTCGCCTTCGTTGCGCACCAGCTTGGTCATTTCCTTGCGGCGCTCTTCGCTCATGGCGGGCAGCGGCACGCGGATCAGGTCGCCCATCGAGGCCGGGTTCAGGCCCAGGTCGCTTTCGCGGATGGCCTTCTCGATTTTGGCGCCCATGCCCTTTTCCCAGGGCTGGACGCTGATGGTGCGCGAGTCGAGCACCGACACGTTGGCCACCTGGCTGAGCGGCACCTGCGAGCCGTAGTACTCGACGTGGATCGAGTCGAGCAGCGCCGAATTGGCACGGCCCGTGCGGATCTTGGTGAGGTTGTTCTGGAATGCGGCGAGCGACTGATTCATCTTCGCGTCGGTCGCACTGCGGATGTCTGCAATGGTCATCTCAAATACTCCTAGGCATGCACCAGCGTGCCCTCGTCCTCGCCCATCACGACGCGTCGGAACGCGCCGTTCTTGAGGATCGAGAACACCTTGATCGGCAGCTTCTGGTCGCGGCACAGCGCAAAGGCCGTGGCGTCCATGATGCCGAGATTTTGCGCAATCGCCTCGTCGAAAGTCAGCGTGGCGTAGCGCGTTGCATGGGGGTCGGTCTTGGGGTCAGCGCTGTACACGCCGTCGACCTTGGTCGCCTTGAGCACCAGCTCGGCGCCGATTTCGGCACCGCGCAGCGCGGCGGCCGTGTCGGTGGTGAAGAACGGGTTGCCGGTGCCGGCGGCGAACACCACGACCTTGCCCTCTTCGAGGTACTGCAAGGCCTTGGGACGCACATAGGGCTCGACCACCTGCTCGATGGCGATGGCGGACATGACGCGGGCCACCAGGCCCTGCTTGTTCATGGTGTCGGCCAGCGCCAGCGCGTTCATCACGGTGGCCAGCATGCCCATGTAGTCGGCCGTGGCACGGTCCATGCCGACAGAACCTCCCGCGACGCCGCGGAAGATGTTGCCGCCACCGATGACCACCGCCACCTCGACGCCCATGTTCACCACCTCCGCGATCTCCTCGACCATGCGGACGATGGTGGCGCGGTTGATGCCGAAGGCGTCGTCACCCATCAGCGCCTCTCCCGACAGCTTCAACAAGATTCGCTTGTGGGCTGGGCGGGGATCAGACATGGGCAATTTCCTTGAGTTGGCGGGGGCGAGTGTAAAACGTAGCGGTGAAAAAGCGGCGGCGCGCGTTCGCGCACCGCCGCTTGTGTGGCGGCTGGATCAGGCAGCAGCCTTGGCAGCAGCAACTTGCGCGGCCACTTCGGCAGCGAAGTCGTCGACCTTCTTCTCGATGCCTTCGCCGACCACGTACAGGGTGAAACCCTTGATCGAGGTGTCGGCGGCCTTGAGCATCTGCTCGACGGTCTGCTTGTCGTTCTTCACGAACGGCTGGTTGTGCAGCGAGACTTCCTTGAGGTACTTCTGCACGCCGCCTTCGATGCGCTTGGCAACGATGTCGGCCGGCTGCGGCTTCTTGCCTTCGGCTTCGGCCGTCTTGCGGTCTTCTTCCGCCTTGCCGGCAGCCACCGCGCGCTCTTTTTCGATCAGCTCGGCAGGCACGTCCGACGCCTGGATGGCGACCGGCTTCATGGCGGCGATGTGCATTGCCACGTCCTTGGCCGACGTGTCGTCGCCTTCGAACTCGACCATCACGCCAATGCGCGTGCCGTGCAGGTACGAAGCCAGCTTGCCGTTGCCGTTGAAGTGCTTGAAGCGGCGAAAGCTCATGTTCTCGCCGATCTTGCCGATCAGGCCCTTGCGCACGTCTTCGAGCGTGGGGCCGAAACCGTCCTGCTCATAGGCCAGCGCGCCCAGCGCGGCGATGTCCGCGGGGTTGTGCTTGGCGACCAGCATCGCGGCAGCGTTGGCCATGGCCAGAAAGCTGTCGTTCTTGGTGACGAAGTCGGTTTCGCAGTTGATTTCGATCATGCCGCCGGCAGCGCCGTCGACAAAAGCCGTGACCACGCCTTCAGCGGTGATGCGGCCCGATGCCTTGCCAGCCTTGTTGCCGAGCTTGATGCGCAGCAGCTCTTCGGCCTTTTCCATGTTGCCGTCGGCCTCGGTCAGGGCCTTCTTGCATTCCATCATCGGCGCGTCGGTCTTTGCGCGCAGTTCGCCGACCATGCTTGCGGTGATTGCAGCCATTGTTGTATCTCCGTGAATTCAAAAATCAGGTTAAAAAAAAGGGGCACCAAAGCCCCTTCTTCAGGCTCGCGAGCGCGCCAATCAGGCCGAAGCGCCTTCTTCGACTTCGACGAATTCGTCGCTGCCGCCTTCAGCCACGGCCTTGACCACGTCACCGCCGGCGCTGTTGCGGCCTTCGATGATGGCGTCGGCGATGCCGCGCGCGTACAGCGTGACGGCCTTCGACGAGTCGTCGTTGCCGGGAATCACGTAGTCGATGCCTTCGGGCGAGTGGTTGGAGTCAACCACGCCGATCAGCGGAATGCCCAGCTTCTTGGCTTCGGCAACGGCGATCTTGTGGAAGCCCACGTCGATCACGAAGATGGCGTCCGGCAGCGCGGCCATGTCCTGAATGCCGCCGATGTCCTTCTCGAGCTTCGCGATTTCGCGCGAGAACGTGAGCTGCTCTTTCTTGCTCAGGCTGTCGAGGCCGGCTTCTTGCTGGGCCTTCATGTCCTTCAGACGCTTGATCGAGGTCTTGACGGTCTTGAAGTTGGTCAGCATGCCGCCGAGCCAGCGGGTGTCGACGAAAGGCACGCCGGCGCGGCGAGCTTCAGCCGCCACGATTTCACGGGCCTGGCGCTTCGTGCCGACCATCAGGATCGTGCCGCGGTTGGCCGTGAGTTGCTTGGCGTACTTCATCGCGTCCTGGAACATCGGGAGCGACTTTTCCAGGTTGATGATGTGGATCTTGTTGCGGTGACCGAAGATGAACGGAGCCATCTTGGGGTTCCAGAAGCGGGTTTGGTGACCGAAGTGGACACCGGCTTCCAGCATTTCGCGCATGGTGGTAGACATTGAATTAACTCCAAAGGTTGGGTCTAAAATCCAGCCCGTTTTGCGCTCTTTTGAAGAGAGTCACAACACCTTGATTGGGCCGGTTTGCGGATGTGTTTGACTGGATGCAACGGGAGCCGTCGCTCGACCAGCGAAACCCAAAGAGTATAGCACGGCCGTGACCCCCTTCCCCCCGAAACCCGAGCCGCCCGCGCGGCACAGCAGCCCACCCATGAACGACCTCCACGCCGCCCGTCTCGCTCTTCTGGCTGGCGGCCGCGACGCGCGCACCGAGTTGGAGCACGCCATCGGCATCGCCCAGTCTCCGGCCTGCGCCCACGTTTTCACCCGCACCATGTTCGACGAGGCCCGCCAGGCCGTCGCCGGCGCCGCCCCCGAAAGCCGGCTTTCCGGCCTCGCCTTCACCGCCAAGGACCTGTTCGACGTCGCTGGCCAGCCCACACCCGCCGGATCGGTCGTGCTTTCCCACGCGCCGGCCGCCAGGGCCGACGCCCTTGCCGTCGCGCGCCTTCGCGCTGCGGGCGGCGTGCTGACGGGCCGCACCAACATGACGGAGTTCGCTTTCTCGGGCGTCGGCGTCAACCCGCACCACGGCACGCCGGCCAACGTGAGCGACGCCGCCACGCCGCGCATTCCGGGCGGCTCGTCGTCGGGTGCCGCCATCTCGGTGGCCAGCGGGGCCGCCTTCATCGGCCTGGGCTCCGACACCGGCGGCTCCATCCGCATTCCTGCGGCGCTGAACGGCATCGTCGGCTTCAAGAACACCGCCCGCCTCACGCCGGCCGACGGGGCGCTGCCGCTCTCGACCACGCTCGACACGGTCTGCGCCATGACGCGCTCGGTGCGCGACGCCATCACCGCCCACGAAATCCTTGCCGCGCGGCGCGTCACGGCGGGCAACGCCCCGCTGGCGGCCTACCGGATCGCCGTGGTGAAGAACGTGTTCCTCGACGATCTCGAGCCCGCCGTGGCCACCGCCTTCGAGCGTTCGCTGAAGGCGCTTCGCGCCGCCGGCGCCCGCATCCAGGAGATCGCGCTGCCCGAACTGGCCGAGCTGGCGACCATCAACGCCACCGGCGGCTTCTCGGCGGCCGAGTCGCACGCCTGGCACCGGCTGCTGCTGGAACGCAGCGGCGCCGGCTACGACCCGCGCGTGGTTCAGCGCATCCTGCGCGGCGCCGGCATGAAGGCGCATGAATACATCGACCTGATCCACGCCCGCCGCGACTGGATCGCCCGCGTCGAAACCGCGCTGGCGCCGTTCGACGCCGTGCTGTCGCCCACCGTGCCGATCACCGCGCCGCCCATCGCCAGCGTGGCGCCAGGGGCAGAACGCGACGACGAATTTTTCCGCATCAACGGGCTGCTGCTGCGCAATCCGTCGATCGTCAACATGCTCGACGGCTGCGCCATTTCCCTGCCCTGCCACGCGCCGGGCGAGCTGCCGGTCGGCCTCATGCTGTGGCATGCCGCGCTGCACGACGACGCCGTGCTCGCAGTGGCCCTGCAAACCGAGCGCACGCTACAGAATCAATAGCTGGCTTCGCCCATACTCAGGGCGTCAGCCGTTTCTCTTATCTAGAACATTCAATGAAAATCGCGATCGTGGGCGCCGGCATCATCGGCGTCACCACCGCCTGGGAACTGGTTTCCGACGGCCATGAAGTGACCGTATTCGAGCGCCGAGGCGCCGCCGCGGAAGAAGCCAGCTTCGCCAACGCAGGCGTGGTCGCCCCCGGATACGTCACGCCCTGGGCCGCACCCGGCATGCGCGGCAAGGTGCTGCGCTCGCTGCTGTCGTCGCAGGGCGCCATCAAGCTGCGCTGGCCGCTGAGCTCGCGCGACATCGGCTGGATGTCGCGCTGGCAGAAGGCCTGCAAGCTCGAGACCTACCTTGCCAACCGCGCGCGCATGCAGCGCCTGGCCTTCTACAGCCGCACCCGGTTGCACGAAGTGACCGAGGCGCGAGAGCTCAGCTACGAGCGCAGCGACGGCTACCTCGTGCTGCTGCGCTCCAAGCGCGAAAAGAAACTGATCCAGCCCGGGCTCGACGTGCTGCGCGCGGCCGGCAGCGTCTTCAAGGAAGTCGATGCCGACGAGGCCCGGCTGATCGAACCCGCCCTCAACCCCGACACCCCGCTGGTGGGCGCCATCCACCTGCCGGAAGACGAGGTGGCCAATTGCCGCCAGTTCGCGCTGCTGCTCAAGTGGGAGGCCGAGTCGCTGGGCGCGCAGTTTCATTTCAACTGCGACATCGCGCCGCTGAGCCGCGCGGCCCCCACCTCGCTGTCGCTGGCCAGCGGCTCGGACCCCGTGCGCTACGACGCCATCGTGGTGTGCGCCGGCCTGGCCTCGGCCTCGCTGCTGCGCCCGTTGGGCCTTCGCATTCCGATGGCGCCGATTTACGGCCACTCGGTCAGCGCACCGGTGCGCGAGCCGCTCAATGCGCCGCGCAGCGCGGTGATGGACGAGCGCTACAAGGTCGCCATTTCCCGCCTGGGCCAGCGCGTGCGCGTGGCCGGCAGCGCCGAGATCGGCGGCTCGCTGGACGCGATGAGCCCGGCCGCCGTGCAAATGCTCTACAAGGTGCTGCACGACTGGTTTCCGGGCGCAGCCACGCTGCAGTCCGGCGTGCAGCAATGGAAAGGCGCGCGGCCGATGCTGCCGGACGGCCCGCCCGTGCTGGGCGCCAGCGGCATCCCGGGCGTGTGGCTCAACCTCGGCCACGGCTCGAGCGGCTGGGCGCTGTCGTGCGGCAGCGCGCGGGTGCTGGGCGACCTGATCGCGGGGCAAGACCCAGGGGTCGACCTCGAAGGACTCGGGGTCGAACGGCTCAGTCTTTAGAGCCCCATCGGCGCAGGCGCTCCGGGCTGACGGGCTTTTCCGCCGGCAATTCGGGCTCGGGTGGCGGCATCCACTTGCCGGCGATCCATGCCAGGGCGGCCGGCGCGATCAGCACGAAGAAAGCCAGGCACAACAGGTCGGCGCCCAGCAACAGCCACTGCATCGCGCCTGACCCGTCCGTCGCGGGCACGTCCAGCCAGCGCATCACGCCGAAGCCGCAACCCACGCCCAGGGCCCAGGCGACATCGCGCAGCGGCACGCGGCGCAAGGTCACGCCCAGCAGGAACAACCCCCACACCACCGCCAGCCAGCCGAATGCCCAGGCAGCGCCCGCAAGCAGGGCGAGCGCCATGCCGAAAAAGCCGGCGAACCACGCCAGCAGCAGGACCAGCAGCCAACCAAGGGTCTTGAGCGTCATCGATCGATGATAGGAGGCGCGGCGGCACAATGGATCGATGCACCGCATCACGTCCGCCACCGCCGCCGATCTGTTCGACATCGCCGCCACGCGCCGCATCGAGCAGGCGGCCGCAGCCGCCCTGCCCGCTCATGCGCTGATGCAACGCGCCGGCCTCGCGGTCGCGCGGCTCGCCATGGCCGTCGCGCCGCACGCGCGAACGATCTGGGTCGCGTGCGGGCCGGGCAACAACGGCGGCGACGGCTTCGAGGCGGCGGCGCAATTGCGGCACCGGGGGTTCTTTCCCGTCGTGACATTCATCGGGGACGAGGGGCGTCTGCCGCCCGATGCCAAGGCATCGCTGCAGCGTGCCCGTGACGCGGGCGCCACCTTTGCGTCGAGCCCGCCGACGGCTTACGACCTGGCCATCGACGCGCTGCTGGGCATCGGCTCCACGCGACCGCCCGAAGGCACGATGGCCGATTGGCTGCGGCAGATGCATGCGAGCGCGCAGCCGGTGCTGAGCGTTGATGTGCCGTCCGGGTTGAACGCGGACACCGGCGTGCTGCCGAAGAGCGTCGGTCATGCGCAAGCCGCCGCGCGCCACTGCATCACCTTTCTCACCCTGAAGCCCGGCCTGTTCACCGCGCAAGGACGCGACGCGGCGGGCACCGTCTGGTTCGACGACCTGGGGTGCGGCGCCATCACCGACCGGCCGACGGCGCGGCTCGCGGGGGCACCGCCGACCCAGCCGCGCGCCCACGCCTCGCACAAGGGCAGCTACGGCGATGTCGCGGTGATCGGCGGCGCTTCAGGCATGGCGGGCGCCGCGCTGCTCGCGGGCTCGGCCGCGTTGCATGCGGGCGCCGGCCGCGTGTTCGTCGGCCTGCTCGACCCGAGCGCCGCCCCCGTCGATACCGCACAGCCCGAGCTGATGCTGCGCGACGCCCGCGCGCTCGACCTGCCCGGCATGACCGCCGTCTGCGGCTGCGGCGGAGGCGAGGCCGTGCGCGAACTGCTGCCACGCGTGCTGGCGACCGCCGCCGCGCTGGTGCTCGACGCGGACGCGCTCAATGCGGTCGCGGCCGACAGCGCGCTGCAGGCGCAACTCGTCGCGCGCGGAAAAAATGGAGGCCCCACCGTGCTCACGCCGCATCCGCTGGAAGCGGCGCGCCTGCTGGGCTGCACGGTCGACGAAGTCCAGGGCGACCGGCTGAAGGCCGCGCGCGAACTCGCCGCGCGCTTCGGCGTGGTGGTGGTGCTCAAGGGATCGGGCACGGTGGTGGCCGACGCCGGCCACAGGCCGCCGGTCATCAACCCGACCGGCAATGCCCGCCTGGCCACCGCCGGCACCGGTGACGTGCTGGCGGGCATGATCGGCGCCGCGCTGGCGTCGCGTCAGCCCGCCTTCGAGGCGGCGCAGGAAGCCGTCTGGCGGCACGGCCGCATCGCCGACACATGGCCGGCCGGCGCGGCCCCGCTGACAGCCGGCACGCTGGCCCGCCGCGCGCCCGCCTGACGTTTTCTAGCCGCGCCCGACGAAGGGCATCTTCGTCGCCATGATGGTGTGGAACAGCACGTTGGCTTCCAGCGGCAGGTTCGCCATGTAGAGCACCGACTGGCCGACGATCTTGACGTCGATCAGCGGCTCGATCGCAAGTTCGCCGTTGGCCTGCGGCACGCCCTTGGCCATGCGCGAGGCCAGCTCGGTCATCGCGTTGCCCACGTCGACCTGCCCCACGGCGATGTCGTACTTGCGGCCGTCCAGCGATGCGGTCTTGGTGAGCCCTTCGACCGCATGCTTGGTCGCCGTGTACGCCGCCGAATTGGGGCGCGGCGCGGTGGCCGAGATCGAACCGTTGTTGATGATGCGGCCGCCGCGCGGCGTCTGCGCCTTCATCGTGCGGAATGCCTGCTGGATGCAGAAGAACATGCCCGTCAGGTTGATATCGACCACGCCCTGCCACTGCTCGGGCGTCCAGTCCTCGAACGGACCCGGCGGGTTGCCCACGCCGGCGTTGTTGAACAGCAGGTCGACGCGGCCGAAGCGCTCGACGGTCGCGCCGAACAGCGCCTGCACCGACTCCGCCTTCGACACGTCGGTCGGCACGGAGAAAACGCGCGCACCGGCGCCCGACTCTTGCGCCACCTGTTCCAGCGGCTCCAGCCGGCGTCCCGCCAGCGCGACGCTCCAGCCGTCGGCCAGCAGCGCCAGCGCGGCGGCGCGGCCGATGCCCGAACCCGCACCCGTGACGATCGCGATGCGGCCCTTGTTGTCTTCAGCGCTCATGCTGTCTGTCTCTTTCTTTTCGGAGGTTGTCGATGATGTTTCGTGTGGCGTGACGTCAGCGGCGCGGCTTGCGCCCCTTCATCTTGTTGGCGGCCTTCTTCACCGCCGACTTGAAGGCCTGCATCGCGGATTGCGGCCCGGCCGTGGCCGAGGTGCCGCGCTCGCCGCGAGGCTCGGCGCTGGCGGCGTCGGCCTTGTGGCGCGAGCCGCGCTTGGCCGACGCCTTCACCGGCGTTCCGGACGATGACGCACCCTTGTCCTTCATGGCGCGCGCCGTCAGGTCCTCGCCTTCGCGCACCAGGCGGAAGTCGATCTTGCGGCCGTCCAGGTCGACGCGGCTGACCTGCACCCGCACCCGCGTGCCGATGGCGTAGCGGATGCCGGTGCGCTCGCCGCGCAACTCCTGGCGCATTTCGTCGAACTTGAAGTACTCGCCGCCGAGCTCGGTGATGTGCACCAGGCCTTCGACGTACATCGCATCGAGGGTCACGAAGATGCCGAAGGTCGTGGCCGCGGTGACCACGCCGCCGTATTCCTCGCCGAGGTGCTCGCGCATGTACTTGCACTTGAGCCAGGCCTCGACGTCGCGGCTGGCTTCGTCGGCGCGGCGCTCGTTGGCGCTGCAATGCAGGCCCGCGGCCTCCCACGCCAGCACTTCCTTGCTGGGCGCGACGGTCGCCTTCTGCGGCTTGTTGGTCGGCGCCTTCACGCGCGACGCAAGGCGCTTGGCCAGCTTGGCATGCGCCTCGCCCGGCGTCGGCAGCATGGGCAGCTGGTAGCGCGTCTTCGTGAGAATCGCCTTGATCACGCGGTGCACCAGCAAGTCCGGATAGCGACGGATCGGGCTCGTGAAATGCGTATACGCCTCGTAGGCCAGGCCGAAGTGGCCGCTATTGATCGGCGTGTAGATCGCCTGCTGCATCGAGCGCAGCAGCATGGTGTGGATCTGCTGCGAGTCGGGCCGCTCCTTGGTGGCCTCGGCGATCGCCTGGAACTCGCCGGGCTTCGGGTCGTCGGTGATCGACAGGCCCACGCCCATGGCCTTGAGGTAGCCGCGCAGGATTTCCTTCTTCTCCGGCGTCGGGCCTTCGTGCACGCGGTACAGGCCCGGATGCTTGCCTTCGGCGATGAAGTCGGCGCTGCAGACATTGGCCGCGAGCATCGCTTCCTCGATGAGCCGGTGCGCCTCGTTGCGCGTGCGCGGCACGATCTTCTCGATGCGGCCGGCATCGTCGCAGATGATCTGCGTCTCGGTGGTTTCGAAGTCGACCGCGCCGCGCTTGCCGCGCTGCTTGAGCAGCGCCTTGTAGACGTCGGCGAGATTCAGCAGGTCCTTGACGCGGTCCTTGCGCTTGGCCGCTTCGGGGCCGCGCGTGTTGCCCAGGATGGCCGCCACCTCGGTGTACGTGAAGCGCGCGTGGCTGAACATCACGGCCGGGTAGAACTGGTAGGCGTAGACCTCGCCGTCGGCCGCGACCAGCATGTCGCACACCATGCACAGGCGCTCGACCTCGGGGTTCAGCGAGCACAGGCCGTTCGACAGTTTCTCGGGCAGCATCGGAATGACGCGGCGCGGAAAGTAGACGCTGGTGGCGCGGTCGTAGGCGTCGATGTCGATGCCCGAACCGGTCTGCACATAGGCGCTGACGTCGGCGATGGCAACCAGCAGGCGCCAGCCCTTGCCGCGGCCCACCTTCGCGGGCTCGCAGTACACGGCGTCGTCGAAGTCGCGTGCGTCTTCGCCGTCGATGGTGACGAGCGGAATGTCGGTCAGGTCGACGCGACCCTTCTTGTCGGCGGGGCGAACCTTCTCGGGCAATGCCTTGGCTTCGGCCAGGCACTCCGCGGAGAACTCGTGCGGCACGCCGTACTTGCGCACGGCGATTTCGATTTCCATGCCGGGGTCGTCGATCTCGCCCAGTACTTCTTTCACACGGCCCACGGGCTGACCAAACAACGCCGGCGGTTCCGTGAGCTGCACGACGACCACCTGCCCCACCTTCGCGGGGCCGGTCGCGCCCTTGGGAATCAGGACGTCCTGTCCGTAGCGCTTGTCTTCGGGGGCAACGAGCCAGATGCCGCCTTCGTGCAGCAAGCGGCCGATGATCGGCTGCTCGGGGCGCTCGACGATCTCGACCACGCGCCCCTCGGGGCGGCCGCGCCGGTCCTGCCGCACGACGCGCGCCTTGACGCGGTCCTTGTGCAGCACCGCGCGCATCTCGTTCGGGGGCAAATAAATGTCTGCTTCACCGTCATCACGCTGCACGAAGCCGTGCCCGTCGCGATGTCCTTGAACAGTTCCTTCGAATTCATCCAGCAAGCCGCTGGAAGTACCATTATTTTTGATATGATCTCCTTCTTTCCTGAAATTCAAAACGCAGTTGCTTCTGCAACTACGTGGGCCCAGATGGCGGAATTGGTAGACGCACTAGTTTCAGGTACTAGCGAGTAACATCGTGGAGGTTCGAGTCCTCTTCTGGGCACCAAGTTTATACAGACCTTTACCAGGTCATCCGATTCAAGCCACCGGTCTCCGGTGGCTTTTTTCATGCGCGTTTGAATCTGCATCAAACGGGCGACGCGATCGTCAGATCGCGGTCCTTGGCGGCAACCACGCACGCACGATCAAGCCCACCCACATCGAGCGGAGCACCGACAGCACGACCGAGGTCGAACAAATGCCAAAATTTCGACACACCGAAAAAGGCGCGCCAAATTTGTGTATATAATCGCAGTCTTCGCTGAAAAGCGGAGATTGCCCAGATGGCGGAATTGGTAGACGCACTAGTTTCAGGTACTAGCGAGTAACATCGTGGAGGTTCGAGTCCTCTTCTGGGCACCAAATTCACATTGACCCCCGCCAGGTCATGTTCCGAAACAAGCCACCGGTCTCCGGTGGCTTTTTTCTTGTCCGTTCGAATCTGCATCAAACCGGCAGGGCGATCAGGTCGTGGCCTTCGGCGCCCACGATGCGCGCGCGCGTGAACTCACCGACCTTCAGCGTCTTGCTGATCTTCTCGGGCGGCAGCAGGCGAACGATGCCGTCGATCTCCGGCGCATCGGCGTACGTGCGCCCCACTCCACCCTTGCGGCCCATGCCAGGCGCCGAATCGACCAGCACCTGCATCGTCGAGCCGATGCGCTTTTGCAGCTTGGCGATCGACACGGCCTCGGCCACTTCCATGAAGCGGGCGCGACGTGCTTCTCGCTCGGGCTCCGGCAGCATGCCGGGGATGTCGTTGGCCGTTGCACCTTCCACGGGGCTGTAGGCAAAGCAACCGGCGCGGTCGATCTCCGCTTCGCGGATGAAGTCGAGCAAATGCTCGAATTCCTGTTCCGTCTCGCCGGGAAAGCCGGCGATGAAGGTGCTGCGAATCACGAGCTCCGGGCACACCTCGCGCCAACGCGCCAGACGCTCCAGGTTCTTCTCGCCGCTGGCCGGGCGCTTCATGCGCTTGAGCACATCGGGGTGGCTGTGCTGCAGCGGCACGTCGAGGTACGGCAGCACCTGGCCGCTCGCCATCAACGGAATGATTTCGTCGACGCTCGGGTACGGGTACACATAGTGCAGGCGAACCCAGGCGCCATACGGCTCGGCGATTTCACCCAGCGTGCGAACCAGTTCCAGCATGCGGGTCTTGACGGGCTTGCCGTCCCAGAAGCCGGTGCGGTATTTCACGTCGACGCCGTAGGCCGAGGTGTCCTGGCTGATCACCAGCAGCTCTTTCACGCCGCCTTCGAACAGCGCCTTGGCTTCGCTCAGCACATCGCCCACAGGTCGCGATACGAGGTCGCCGCGCATCGACGGAATGATGCAGAAGGTGCAGCGGTGGTTGCAACCTTCGCTGATCTTCAGGTACGCGTAGTGGCGCGGCGTCAGCTTCAGGCCGGCGACGCCGAAGGTGTTCGGCACCAGGTCGATGAACGGGTCATGCGGCTTGGGCAGGTTCGCGTGCACCGCGTCCATCACTTCCTGCGTGGCGTGCGGGCCGGTCACGGCCAGCACGCTCGGGTGCATCTGGCGCACCAGATTGCCGCCCTGGTCGCCGGTCTTGGCACCCAGGCAACCCGTGACGATGACGCGGCCGTTTTCGGCCAGCGCCTCGCCGATGGTGTCCAGGCTTTCCCGCACGGCATCGTCGATGAAGCCGCAGGTGTTGACGATCACCAGGTCTGCACCTTCGAAAGTCTTGGCGGTCTGATAACCCTCGGCACTCAGCTGGGTCAGGATCAGTTCGGAATCGGTCAGGGCCTTGGGGCATCCAAGTGAAATAAATCCCACGCGCGGGGTTTTCGCGTCCTTCAGAGTGACGTAAGTCGTTGATTTATCTACAGTTTCCAAGAATCTCACCGTGTTTTGTGGTGCCCTGACCCCATTATGGGCGCCCAAGGCTTTGTACAACTTTGAAGTTCAACTTTTTCGCGCTGCTGCTTGCGCGTTTGCAGGCCGGTAGCTTTCCAGCCTCGGGCAAGTGGATGCCCCGTGTTGAGTCGATTTGTCTGCGACAGACGAACGTAGCTTGATCCGGTCTGCGCCTGCCGGTAGTTTAGCTGGTGCTAATCAATTAAGCAGTGGAAACCAGCCAGGACCGGCAGGAGGCAAGCGTGGTCATGAATACAAGCCATCGACGCCGCGATGAGCGAAGAGACAACCCAGGAAACTCTTGCCAACCAGCACTTGACCACGTCAACCAAACATGCTTCGCCCGAACCGCTTTATGTGTTCGAGTTGGCTTGGATCGGTCAGTTGCAGAACACCATCCACTAGGATTTCCGGCGTCGAGTGCCTGGGATGCATCGCGCCAGTCCAATAGCTCTCGATGTACTTGTGGTCCGCATGATTCATGTAGTCGTCAAACCAGCCCGCATCTGCGACCTTGACCCCCAAGCAGAACTCGACACGGACGTAGCAAACGTAAGCACCGGGAATCATCGACAGGATCACGGCGCGTCCCGTATCGCTATCTTCGGCAAGCCAGATGCAACTCAAGCGCGACGGAGCCGCTGGCGCGAAGCGGCGCCGCCCCTCTTCAAAGGCCATTTCTATGTCTGATGTTTCGACGATGCGCCTCTTCCTGCCTTCCGAAATTTCCCATCCTCTTCCATGCCCGTCCACAATCTCCTGGCCGCCATTGAGGATGGCCGCAGGGATTACGTACTTCGCTGCACGCGGCGAAAGAACATTACCTTCGAGGCCAGCGGATGCAAGCTCTTCGATTGGGATGTCCGCGATCCGGCGATAAGTTTCCGCGAGACCGGGATCAGTCAAGCCCAGCATGTCGGTCGTGACAAGTCTCCCCTTGGAAACACCCAAGTTGTAGACAAGGATGTCATCGTCCAGGTTAATGCCGTGCAAAAAATGCCCGCCGATACTCCGGTCCGCTTCAACATGCAGACCCGGCAAAGTCGAAGAACTGGCGGGCAATCGAGATGCGTCATGCGACACGCGTCGAACCTCGCCGCCGACCACCTCGAACACGGTCTTGCTCGCAAAATTTCCCGCCTTCATGTCCTCAACGGAGCGCAGCAGCGCGGCCTCGAATTCCTGCTGCTCTTGGTCCATGTTCGTCGGGGAGTTGTGCCGGTGCAACGGCGCTAAAACGCTAAGTCGTTGATCCGCAAAGGATCTGATCGAAAACTCAGAATCTACTTTGAGTATTGCTCGGGCAGCCCAGGCTCACGAATCCGACCTTGGGGGCGGTCGGCGTGGCCGTACGTTCGGGGGAGGCAACTTCGCTCATATGCCTCTATTGTCCCAGCTATCGGTGACAGCGGGGCGCCCATCGAAAAACCTCCACCTTCCGCCGTGGTGCAAGCACCCACGGGCGGCCGCGCGGCGCTCAGGGACGCTTGATGCCAAAGGCCCCCAGCACCTGCTCGGTGTTTTTCTGCATCTGCTCCTGCATTTGCAGGAAGACGTTTTTCGATTGCTCGACGTAGTTACCCATCAGGCCCTGCAGCATCGGCGACTGCATGCTCATGAAGCGCGACCACATTTCCGGCGTCAGGCCCTCGGCCTTGTCGGCCAGCTGCGCCTGCACCTCGGTCATGGCCTGGATGTTCTTCTCGAGGTAAGGGCCCATGTAGCCCTGCATCGCCTGTCCGTAGAAACGGATGATGTGCGCCAACACCTGCTCGGTGAACATGGGCGCGCCGCCCGCCTCTTCTTCGAGAATGATCTGCAGCAGGATGCTGCGCGTGAGGTCGTCGCCCGTCTTGGCGTCGCGCACCACGAACTGCGCGTTCTGGATGACCAGCTGCTTCACCTCGGCCAAGGTGATGTACGTGGATGTCTCGGTGTCGTAGAGCCTTCGGTTGGGGTACTTCTTGATCACACGCTGTACCGGCTTGACCCCGGACTTCTTGCTCTGCACTGCGGACTCCTTCACATGGACGCCCATGTCATCGGATGATTCTAGGGAGCGGTTTTGCTGCATCGCGACAAGGTTTACCCTGACCGCGCCCGCTACTTTTTTCAGTCCGGCGATGTCGCGTACTCCGCACCGCAAGCATGGCAAGACGCCGTTTCGGGCCGCTCTTGCACCGCCTCGCGAAAACGCAGCGGGGTTTTCTGTCCGTAGACCACCCAGCAACGCGGGCAATGCTCCTGCCCCGAGGTCGGCAGATAGGCGCGAGCGCGCTGCTCGGCGCGCTCTTCGGTCAGGGGCATGCCCTGTCGTTGGGCGCGCGCCACTTCGCGCGCGGCCATGGTGTCGGTGCGACCGCTGGCGTGATCATTGATGCCGTAGACGGCACGCGCAAACTCGAGAGGAGCCTGCCCCATCAGCACCGCCAGACGCTTGTCGGCAAGTGCCCGATCAACATGCGTTGATCGCGTATGTATCGGATCGCTTATCAAGAAATTTGGAAATGGATTTCAGAGCGGCCAAGGTAGCACAACAACATGGCCATGATTAGTTCTCCATCACCACAAGGTGGCGGCAACCACACGAACGCCCACGTGCTTTTTTGAAAAGCATGCAAGGTAGATCGAGGGTGCCGACAAGGGCAGTAAGAAGAAAAACTGCCAGCTGCTTTTTGCAGCTGCAGTTCCCAAGATTTCCCGTGGATTCTGAAGACTGGTCTTCTTCAGAGGGAAAAATTGGTAGGCGCGA